>JAEEGJ010002986.1_pt1 | contig 71534 bp, 131 predicted proteins | sample 8958761 | NCBI WGS metagenome assembly JAEEGJ01 (sample SAMN16246546, study PRJNA631951) | gut metagenome | biome: gut microbiome; feature: rumen; material: RS-attached | host: Bos | place: Iran: Karaj | collected 2018-10 | reverse complement strand
ATAAGAGTTTGACCTTCTTCCATATCTTCTATGTTTTCATTGAGATATATTTCAGATGGTATCTTCTTACCAGTACTTGTTTCTTCTGTTACGATTGGATTATACGCTACCGATTTATACATAAGTATTTCGGCTCTATATGTTCTCTCTACTGTTCCGTCTACGTATTCTATTTCATCTCGAGGTTGTTCTCTACCAACAAGAAGTTGATTATTGTTATCCTGCTCTTCGGCTACTGTAAAATACATAGGATTTTCTTCTACCACAGGGCATTCATATATGTATTCTAAAATACGTTTGTTTAAATCTACTCTGGGCATTTTATCTCCTTAGTATTTCCTCACATCTACTAATAAATTCTGCGTACAGAGGACCTTCTTTACCGCTATCCTCATCAACAAGACCACTTATCCAATGACGAACACCTAATCTAGGACTTGTGTAATATCTGCCTGTCGGAAATTTTTTCTTACCTTTAGGACTTCGCCACTCACCAAGTTTCTTAACAAAAAAGTTCGGACCATAAATCTCATGCTCATAAAAATGTCCGGTTAAGTCTTTACCATCTTTCTCTACATAAAACCAGCACTCATCACCAGATGCTACCCATATAGTACCTTCTGGCAGATAACCGTTTTCATCCAAGACTTCACCAGCGGCTTCTATACAAGCACGTTTTCTTTCATCCCAGATATGCTTAACATAACTGCCAGCCTCATCTTGTATTGCATCACGTATGGCATGAACATCAATAGTAAAAGATATTGCACTCATTATTTGCCTTTCACAAGATAATGCTCGTTTCCTCTACCACCGTCTACATTAATTGCGACTTTATCTATTGTCATACATCCTTGAAGGTCTTTGTATTTATTCACAAGTTCTGTAGATTTATAGCCTTTGGTATACTCATCAACTTCATCTTCAACCCTACCACGAATAATTATATCACCATTACCTAATGTAAAATAATTGCTCATCTCATCATTAGGCAAGTTTATCCATTCGTATTTTGGCAGAAATTCTTCATCTTTCCTCATTCGGCAAATTATAGTATTGGTTTCTATTACTACATTACCTACATCTATCTTTTCGCCAATGTCTTTCCAGAAAGCACCTACAACTACGTGCCTATACCATGTAATCAATTTAGATACAGGGTCTGTATATTTGTTGTAGATTGTAATTGTTTCATTCCACCAATTCGGGTAATGGTTCATTACTGTTCCTCAGACTTCTTCTTTCGCTTAGGCGGTTTCTTTTCAACCGGTACTTCTTCTGGTATTTCTTCTTGCACCGTTTCAACCACTTCTTTCTTCTTAGGCTTTGCTACTGATGCTAATTCAGTATATGCGGCATCAACTGCTTCTATGGATTCATATGGCATAATCATCTTCACTTCAAAAGAAGGTCTACCATACTTCTCAATATCTTTTGCTAATGCATCATTATCCTGCTCACCAAAATAATCCTTACTGAAAGATGCGGCATATCTCTTACCAAGATATTTGTTACCGGTCTTTTTGTTTACTACTTCAAACGTATATCCAAACATATCATTCTCCTGGATAAATTCCTCTATATAGTAATCTTCTACCCAAATCGTTGACGATGCTACCTAAATATCTATCTATTATATCTTTCTTTGGTCTGGTACCATTTGTGTATGCAAGCAATTCACCAGAACTCAACACATTGTACTCTGTGGTAACACCGTCGTTACTCTCTTTTATTATCCCGGGCTCTTTCTTCCAACCAAGTCCATCATCACTGACACCACCCATTATCAACTCATTCTCCAACTGTTTTATTCGGATAAGTTGATAGACACAACGCTTAAACTCAGGTGTATCTATCGCATCTTTCCATTCGTCTTTGAATAGTCTATTGAATGTATACCAGTTTATAGTGGATTCGGCATCAAATTCTAAATCAGTAAAGGAGGTCTCGTCAAGTTGTCCTCCATATGCTTGATATTCTTCATAGGTAAGATACATGACAGACCTCCTTAATCAGATTATATATTAGCCAAGTGATATAATTCTTGAGATAGGTATTGCCTTATGAGGCAGGTAACTCTTGCTTACACCACCCGTATTAACGATTTCCCAGTTAGCACCAATCTCAAGTTCGGTGTTAGTAGGTGAAAGCGTTGACATGGAGTACTGCGTGAAGGAAATACCATAAGGTGCCCAGCACTTTCTCTGACGAGAGTACAGAGTATCCTGTCCACCATTTGTCTTAGGATCACGGCTCATTTCTGAAGGTACTTTTGCTCCGCAGTTCGTGTACTCAATAGCGCCACGTCCGAATACGTAGGTTACGTACTTCTTAACTGCTGATGTACCACTACCCTGTGTAATAACGGGCATATCATCATCAACGATAACAAGACGTCCATTAAGAGTAGCAATGTTCGTATCTCTCTGCATACCATTCGCGTCATTGAACTTGATGTATGTAAGCAGGTTCTGGTTCTCAAGGTCTGTTGCTACCTTTGAGTGCATAAGTGCCAGAGAGAACTGACCCTTATGGTCACCGGCTGCCTTCTGTACTGCTGTATTAAGCGTTGTTGCATCCATATATCCTACAACATTCTCGGTATTCGTAAGTGCTGAAACATCATGTGTATGTTCCTCTACGAACTGTGCACCCGCATCATCAGCCATGTTATAGATACCATTCAGAATAGAGATAAGTGTTAACTGATCCTGTTCTGTCCAGTACTCTGCAACCTGCTGTGCAACATTCTCCATGAAGTCAACACCACCGGTGATGTCATATGAGAAGTCTTTCTCTGTCCATGCTTTAGCACGACCAACAACTACACGGCTATGTGAGTATGTCTGTGTACTGGTTGCGGTAATATCAGTAACACCATCATAGTTCAGCGGATCCCCACCAATGAGTCCCTTGAGGGGAGTTGTAAGATAGTTACCACCAACCTGGTCTGTCATGGCACTTGCAAGTTCAGGTCTTGTTACAACTGCGCCAGACTTAATAAGTTCGTTGAGATGAAGATTAGGAATACGGTCTACGTACTTCTGAAATACTTCACCATTGAAAAGTTTGCTGTCAAAATACGGCATATTTCATTCCTCCTATACATTAACATTTACATCCGGATTTTCGTTTTTCATCCGCATCAGTTCCGATAAAGAAAGTTTCTTGCCTGTCGGCGTACCAGTACCATCTACGAATTTCGGCAATGGCTTATCAGGTTCAGCAGGCTTAGGTTCTTCTACTACAGGAAAAGCATCAGAGTTGGCTTCTTGATATTTCATTCTGAAATCATCAGCCCCAAGTATCATATCTCCATCCATCTTTAAACCTGCGTTTTTCAACTGCCCGATGAAATCTCTTTTGGCTGCCGCACTTGAAAACTCAATACTATTAGCATATTCCTTAACTGCAAATTCATAGGACTGTTCTGCTAACTGTGCTTTGTATGCTTTTGTATCTGCATTGTATTTATCCTGCAATGCTGACATATCAGCCGTAAGTTTTTCGAGTGCTTCTTTGTCTGCTCCATCTGCCTGTGCCGCAGTTTCTAACTGCGCTTTGAGTTCTTTCAGGTCTTTATCTCTATTTGAGATTGTGTCATTCAAGGTTTTAATCTGCCCATCTTTACCTGATAACTCATCATCGTACTTCTTCTTTGATACATAATCACCTGTTGCCAAATCAGCGAATTTTGCATCTTTTGCCAGTTCCTCGAACTGTGCATACGTTAAAGTACCTTCTTCCGCTTTGTCAAAAACTTCCTTAATTGTCATTTTTGTTACCTCCACATTCTTTTATATCAGTTTAATTTATAATTCCGCAGGTACTGTACTGCGTTGAATGTACCCATTTTTAAGTGTTGTTGGGTGCAACCCTACTTCGTTAATAATTATACAACATAAATGCCAAAAGTCAATACCCTTAGGTATTTTTTACGGCTCATCTTCGTTGTCAATATAGACATCTACTAACTGTGCCGAAGTTATCTTTACTTTCTTCACCTTTTTGGTACTTAAATCAGATTCCACATAAGCGTATCCGCCTGCATTATAGGTGATAAGTGCAACATCGTTATCATCAAGTACGGTTACACTTACTTTAGGATTAATATCATCCTTTCCCATTGCTGTGAGTAAATCAATAAGTTTCATTTGCGTTTACCTCCTCTCTCTAATTTTTTCTTAATATCTGCAAGCAACTCTGGTTCATCCCAATATGTTGCCATTAAATATTCTGGACTCTTTGTTCTACCACCATTTATAATTGAACCACCTATAAGATGGTCTATATGATTAACTACATTTGGTTTAAGGTTTCTTATGCGTATATTAGGATAGTTCTCTTTAAGAAAATACTGCAAGAACATATCGTCATGCTTCTTTTCAGCAAAGAATGCCTGAAAACGTCTTTGTGTATCTGCTTGATGCATCCAATTTATAAAGTGTGCAAATATATCACCCGGTATTCTTATGCATGGCATTGAATACCACATATGAGGTAAAGTCAAATATCCTGGTGTACCATTAGAGAAACTATTACAAAATCCGCATACTATGCCTTTATTATACTCTTCCGTAAGTTCCTTGAACCTACTGCTGATAATAATATCATCCTGTAAATGCCATGTATCGTCATATCCAACAAGTTTAAAACTATTCATTAAAGATACTATTTGACCTTCACCATCTTCATCACAATATACTAATATATTCTCTATACCTTGTTCCATCATAGATGGTATAAGGTATTTATTGACGTACCACTTTCTTTGTTTGCAAGTATGAATTAGATATTGTTCCACTGATTTAACTCCCACTCACTATCGACATCACAAGTATAATCATTTATTACTGTATAATTATCATAAACGATATTATTTGGTCTTGTATCTTTTATTATCTGCCAGAGTTCCCATGATATAGGCTCTCTGCGCCACACGTTATATTTCTTACACTCTTTGGTTTTTAACACGCATTCCCTAAACTTCTTATTATCAACAACCTTAAAAGCGAAAGGTTCTGCATGATGTTTGGGATAATTACGGGCAAAAGGTGGAGCACTTGCAAAAAACTCTATACTATCTGTTTCAGTTTCCACAATGGTTTTAACTGCATAAGTAGAATACACTACATCACCAAACATATAGCATACAGGTTCTTCCATGAGATAAAATGCATCTAACCATACAAATGGAACATTGTTTGATTCATACGGTATTACTTCTACTCCGAACTTATTATAATTATCCACCCTATTAGGAGAAGTAGTAATTGCAATATCATTTATTCCACACCCATGTAATAAATCTATAGTTCTTTCAACAATGGTCTTATCTTTATACTGAAATAGATGTTTCGGCTTTTCACAATTACAAGCCCATCCTCCGCACATTATTATATATTTCATTTCTTATCCTCAGAGCCATCATCTTTAACAAACTTTTTCGCCTTCTGCTCATTCGTTGCTTTTACGCCAGTAAGAGGATTTGATAGATTTTCGGGTTTAAAAGTACCTGGTGCTTGGTTCTGCGCTTCTTCACCCATCTGTTGCTGGGCTGCCATATTTGTAGCAATGGCTTCTTTTGCTTCATCATCAACTTTCTGTAATGCGGCCTTTGCTTGATTTTCTGTTTCATTGAAGTACCACATTCTTGTTTCAAGTTTTGATGCAAGACCAGATTGCATAAGGGTTAATCTCTTGGATAATTCTGTTTCAATATCAACCAAGATACTATCATCCCATTCAAACGAACATTCATACTCACCCTGAGGTGTAATATTATACAGAGTAGAATAAATATCCATTATATACACCACATCTTTGAGTGTATCTTCTAATGCCAACTGAATGTCGGCATTGGTAGAATAACTTCTCTGACGTAATATCTTCAATTCTGTTGCCGTCTTTGCTTCATTTAGCGGTGTATTTGAAATAGAGCCCCTGCTCATACCAATACAATCTTCTATTCTGACAAGTATTGCATTAAGTCCATTGAGCAATGAACCATCACGTAATGCAGGTGCAAATACATTATATGTATCTTCTGCGTTAAGGTCCACTTTTCTAAATAGACGTTCTTGTGAGATGGGTCTTTCTGTTCTATCATTACCGTTTTCATCCATTACTAACTTTAAGGCATCTCTATCAACATCTATCGCAAGTTCACCACCTTCAAACTCCCAAAGAGTTCTGCTATACTGCATATCGGCATCTTTGATAAGATTTACTACCCTGCTGTATCCAGAAACACCGAGCGGTGAATAAGTATCAATAGTATTTGCTTCAGGCATTTTAAAGTATGCAAAGAGTAATCTATCAACACCGTCAATTACAGTTTTCTTCTGCAAACCTGACCATTCAGGTACATCAGTAAGTGGTATTTCTATACCAAGGTCTGTTTCTGTACCAGGTTGAAGTCCTTTAAGCATTTTATTCGACTTATATGCCAAGTTGATTATCGTACATTGTTTACCGACAAGTTTGTGGTATTCTATACGACTATAGGTTGTATCTTTGTCGACCTTCTTCTGAATAAACGCGGCTTCTGTCATTTTACCACTAGCATCAAATGCAAGAGGATAGAAACCATCTGCTTGAATATAATCAAATTCAAAATGTGCTTTATAATCTTTCTTTTCTTTCTCGCTACTATCGTTTGATTTCGCTTGATTTACGCTCATTTTTGCGTTTTTGTCATTGCTCTCGATAATTTTATTGTCTGCGTTCGATTTTTCGCTAGAATCGTCAAATTTAGCGTTGGATTTAAAGTCATCATCAAAGACAGGATAGGGTTTAATTGCAAGACCACCCATAGCAATACCATACTCTAACTGTCTACGAATGTTTTTCTTGACCTTTTCAAATTCATCCGCTATAAAATCAGCACGTTCTGTATTACCCTTGGGCACATTCTTTTTAATCATCATAGCACCCTGACCGAGAGTGGGCATTCCGTTCTCATCTATACCAGGTGGTACATAATCGGGATTCGGTTCTTCTATCTCTTCCATGGGTGCATTTATCTCTACTTCCATCTCTAAAGTAGCCATTCTTGCTTTCTCACTGGCTATTAATGCAGGAAGCCCTAAAGATGTCACCCTAACTGGATCATCTTTGTTTGGTTCTTTCAACCATGGAGCTTTATTCTCATACATCTTTGACCATAAAGTTATAGCCGCTTCCATTTCTTGTGAAACACTTGACTTTACACCAAGTACCTGTTCTATGGTTTTCGCACCTAACATTTTCCCTATACTCTCCTTTACTTTGTTCCAAATACTTGAAAATGACATATTGCCTCCTACTGCTACCGGCTATAACGGTGACCAGTCTGGCCGCTTGAATTTCACAATGAAGGAAAACAGAAAATGAAAAAGAAAGTAAGCAATTTTACTGTCCCTTACGCTTCCAGTAACGCTCAAGAGCGTAGCGGGTTGCATCTATGGAATGGTTGTTCATATCAGGGTAACCACTCACTACATTATCTTCTTTATCCCTATCATACTCATATTCCACAAACTCTTTCAAAGTCTGTGGACATCTATTAGGGTCTATATAAATGTGGTTCAATGATTGCAACCACTTCATCGAATAATTTATACTATCAGGACCTTTTTCAGCAGGTCTACATCCATATCCACCATAACTCTTATAGTCAGATATAGATTTAGGTTCTGCACTATCTGCCGTTACAATCTCGTCTTGTTTCATAAATGGCATAGCAGGATGTACCTCATTGTCATCACCTATATACTCTGGATATACTGTAAGTTCGTGGTATAACTTATCAAACGTATCCTTGTTCGACATCTTGTTCACCCTAAATTCGGCAAATATATAGAGGTCTCTTTTTGAAGCATTGAAGTAACATTTGGTAAACGCAAATGGGTCAGGGTACCAACCCCAGTCTATACCACTAAATATCTTATCAAAATGGTGTATCATATCATCATTCATATATAGTGGTTCTACGTTTTCAAACACGTTTCCTCCAGTACCTACTGGTACTCCGAGGTATTCGTGTTCGTATGCTTTGGGGTTTGTCTGCTTTAAGTCTAATGCTTCATCTAAAAACGCGGGACCTAGCCATTCCTCAGGTACATCTAAATATGTATTTGAGGTGACCAGCGTGTTTTCTCTTGCCATGGCATCTGTGGCGTACTGATTTGCCCAATTCAGATTGCTTATGGGCGGGTTGAAAGAGCGAAAGTCCCAAAACTTTACGCCGCCACGCATTGTTGACTGGAGTACTTTTCGTATCTCTGCTTCGCCTGTGTACTGATCCAACTCCTCGAACCATGTTACGCCGATATATCCAAATGGCAACTTTACTGACTTGACCTTGTTAGGGTCATCCAAGCCGAAGAACATTATCTGTTGCCCTGTTGGTTTATAGACAATAGGATTTGCTATTGATTTAGGTATATGGAAGAAGGCATCAAGCCCTAATTGACTTATGCCCCAAACAGCCTGTCCCCAAACAGAGTTCTTCATTGTATTCCCGACTTTTCTGAAAATAACTGCATGAATATCGGGGTTCTGAATAAGGAGCAGAGGTATTGCTATGGATATAAGGGAAGATTTGGTACTTCCTCGTCCTCCCTTAAATACATAATGAGTATGCCTATGAGAGAGAATATCCTCAAGAGCATCATCAAACATTGGTATTATTAAGTTTTGCAGTTTTATATCTACTGCAGGAACCATTTAATCTCTCTTCCAATCAAGCACTATATTTATGGCTTTGTCATTCTCTGTTGCTTTAGCAGGTACATCTATGAGCCTTTTTGCAAGTTCTTTAGCGGCTGAGGTACGTTCTGAAAGAGGAGCATCAAGTCCAAACTGATCCTTAATCTCGCCTCTCATTACGCCCGTAAAATATTCCATGATTTCATCGGCATCTGCTATTGCCGCCTTATCAAGTTCGTCAAGTCGGTACATCAATTCTTCATAGATATAGTCCCTTTTCAGTATCTTATTGCCGATTTTCTTCCAACTATCATTCTCCGACTTCAACTCATAGCCAGAATCCTTAGCCGCAAGAGCAACATCCCCATTGACCATAAAACTATTAATAAAATTATGTTCTTTAAGCGTTAACTTATGTCCTGAGTTAGTATAAAGTACCTGGGTAGAACTATGGCAACCCTGTATTTTTCTTATTAACTCATCTTTTGTCATGCTAACTGACCTCTCTTCCTCTTTTTCTTCTTCAATTCATTAGCAATTCTGCCAAGGCTGCTTTCTTTAATGCCGGAATCCGTTCTCTGGAACATATCTCTTATCTTCATGGCATTCTGCCTATCTTCCGAAGTAGATTTAGGATTGTTAATAACAGAATCCAAAGAAGGTCTCTCTGCACTAACAGAAGTTTTTCCTCTACTAGGCACATTAGGGTCATACGCTGTAATCTTCATAGTATCATTACGACCCAATTTAAACTGAAAAACGATATCCTTACCTTCATCCGAATTGGCTGAAATGACAATCCTGTCTCCGCTGTTGTCAAACCTCGCTCCTGCAGGGTTAGCATCATCATCAAGTCGCCTCGCACTTCTTATGCCAAAGACTCTGTTTTCGCTACTACTACCTAATCTTGTGCCACTGGCTCCGGTTGCGCCCATTTGTCTTTCTCCTTCTCTCTAATCTCATTCCACATCTCATTATCCGTAGGTATATCCCAATCATTTGCTGAATACCACAAATCCCGCAAAAATAAAACAATACGGACAGTAGATGTACTCTTGTATATCTCAACCTGGCCATACTTATTTCTCATAGGGTCCCATTTCGCCTGACTAATAACATACAGATTGTGAGGTTTACCTTCTACGCCCATAAACTGTTTCTTGTTATATAACAACATATAGCCTTTCAAATTAAGCGCCCCTATTAATTTATCTATCGACCTATTTATATTAGCCATGTCTTACCTCTAATGCTGGTTTTCTAAAACATAATATAACAGCAAATACCTACATTGTCAAGCGACCGTGGGGTTTATAGTAACCTAGCACCAAATAAAATCTGGGTTTTTTCGACACTGGTTTATAGAAGGGTGTTGGGATGCGTGAGTGAGTCCCTCTCCCTAGCGCACGCAGAAATCGAACGTGCGTTCGAACGAGTATACGCTTTAGTGCGTTAAAGCGTGAAACTTTAGTGCGTTAAAGTGTAAAAGTGATTGTTAAAACTTTAACACATTTTTATTTTTAAGACAAAAAAAAAGAAAGCACTCAAAGAGTGCTTTCTTTCGAACGTCTGTTCTATTGTGCTATCGCTTGCGCTTCTTTCGTTGCGCTTGTTGTTGCTCTCATGTTGTCATACTGTATGAGTGACTGCATAAACTGTATAAACTCATCATAAGCAACTACAAAACGAATTAGCGAACTATTTTTATACTGTTTTTCGTGCTGTATATCGCTTGTAAATGCGTCAAAGTTGACTTTATTACATAAGATATTAACACACTGTTTTTTGTTCTTCAAATAGCACTGAAATACATTGTTATGCGCTCTGTTTTGGGCGTTTGTTGTGTCGTGTCTGTAGATGTGTAAATAGTCATCTCTACACGCTCTAGCGTCATTAAGTGTACTATCGACTATAGCGTTATAGTTGTCGCTTGTTTCATTAATGACATAAGCGAAAAGCATTGAATAATCAAGTACGTTTGCATTTTCATTTGTTACGATAGTATTTGTAGTTTTCATAGTGTGTAACATTTTCTTTAACGTCGATTATGTCGCTCGACAGACTATTAATTTGCTGTACTTGTTATCAAGTACAATAATAATATACTACTATATGCTCTCATAGTCAATAGATTTTTCATAATTTACTCATCGTCATTTTTCACAAAGGTCCAGATCAATTTTTGTGTATATTGACAAGTACATATTGAGTACATTTTATTGTACTCATTGTTAGCACGTACTAACACTTTAACACATTAAAGCATGAAAACTTTCGCACTTTAGCACGTTAAAGCGGGCGGGCGCCTGCCTCACTGGTCGGCTCCGTGAAACCTTCCGTGAAACCTCACCTGCGCCTTGATGGGCGATCCGTAGGACCTGATCCTATCATTTGGCAGGTACCTGCCTCTCTCACATGCACATAAAAAAGAGGGTGCATTAAGCACCCTCTTCTTCTATTATTTCCCACTTGTCGTAGTCTACTACTCTTAGGAATGTCATCTGACATCGTTCTTCACCGTACTCCTTATGAAATTGCTCCTGACATTCTATTGCCGTATCTGCTATAATCTCCTCTAATGTAAATCCAGGACTATAACAATGATCCACATGAATTATCATATTTGCATTTTCTGCATATCCTATCGCCGTTGCTGTTACTGCTACTGTCTGATCCTCTGTATTTAATACTCTGATGTCCATATTTAACATATCTCTTTACCTCCTAGTAAATGTAAGAACTGATATAATCCTGATAACTTTCGTAATACTCACAAGGATCATAATCATCGTCCCAAACTTCTTCTTCATTCTCCCACTGTTCTGTTTCTACTGCATTCCTAAGTTCGTCTGACATTTCATACCTCACTTCCTGCTCCACAAAGAGCATATACTGTTATTGTTTACAAGTATATTGTAATTCGTATCACACTCACTTACAACAGGCTCTCAAAATTTATTTTCAGCGCCCGCTGCCTTGATGGTCTTTACACGTATCACACGGCAGGTGCCTGCCAATTTCGATAAACAAAAAAGAGAGGACTAAAAGTTCCCTCTCTGTAACTGGAAGATTTTTATTGTTCTACAACTTGGATAATGAATGAAATCAAAAACGCAGGCTTTCAATGCTCGAAACAGATTGGTGTTAATTTCTCCAGTAAACATATTCATATAACGATATTTCATAGTGGCACTCCTTTCATTGTGCTAGTTAATTACTACACTACTATTATATTATATATAGAAGAAACTACAACGGGCTGATGTACTATTATAATAGAAGGAATTCTCCAGTTTTTCGACCCTGGATGGCACCTTCCTCTTACGGCGGGCGCCATCCTAGCACTTTTCAAAAAAGAAAGTGGGCAGAGATTTCTCTCTGCCCGTGAGGTATGTTAATGAGGATTACGCTGTCTTTTCTTTCTTTGTAGAGGTTTTCTTGGCAGCAGGCTCGGTTTTCTTTTCAGCCTTCTTCTTTTCTGATACCTCTACTGTTTCGATGGCTCTATTTTCATACGCCCCTATAATGGTCTCTGCTACTGCGGTTGCATCTTCATGGTTACAGGTAACTCTGATATATACCATCTTCTTCTCACCATTCCTGGTCTTCTCTACCGGGGTGATGATATAGTTCTCGCCCTGCTTCAGGAAATCCTTCAGCCTGACACCTACTACAAACTGAACATTCTCCTTCTTGACGTAGCACTGGAACAGGTTCTTCTCTGTACCCTTCTTATAGAAGTGAACATACTCATACTCGGTCCTATCAAGGGACTCCAGTCTATCCGTATCAGCTACTACATCTACCACCTTGCTCTTTGTAAAAGCCTTAGCCATCTGCTGATAGAATGCCTTCTTGTCGAAAGATACCTTTGTTTCTACTGCCTTGTTCTCTGCTACTGCCTGTGTGTTGTTTTTCTTTTCCATAGTCTTTACTCCTTTTCTGAGGTGGTGCTTGCGTATCACGCTTGTGACCGCTCGCTGTTCTTGATTACAACTACATTATATCATGGGGCGTGAAATATGAAAAGAGGCGTATAAAAGTTTTTTAGATAGATGTAAAACGTATCTAAATAGGTCCTAAAAAGGTACCTACCTATACTTTTGTATTTCTCTTTATACTAGAAAAAACACTTAAAAAAGGACCGAAAGGACCTAGGTAGGTGCCAACCGCAGTAGGCATGCGCTCTCCCACGATTTTGCAAAAGGACCTATTTCACCCATCTAGGTCCTAAAAACGTACCTATTTAGCACTAAAATGGTCCTATTTGAGCGTTTTAGGACCTATTTTGACGCTAAAACGTACCTATTTGGGCGTTTACCTAGGTACATTTTGGGAAAAATGGTGTGATACGGAGTACCACGGAGTTACACCTGGGGAAGAGTGGTACTACAGCAAATGGCTGATAACAAGCGTGGTTAGTGCATTTGACTATACATAGGTACATTTGGGTTGGTTTATTTCCTACTTATATATATGTTAATATTGGTATTTATATTGGATATAATGGTAGTATTTATATAATTTAAAGGGTCCTTTTACTTATACCGCCCGTTTTTAATTTATGGTTTTCGCCTTATATTACTATATAAGGCAGAGATTTCTCCCTGCCTCATCTTTAGTTCCACTCCTCATCTTTAGTTCCACTTACTACCCCGCCACAATATAATCCCCCATTCTTATACGCCGATGTCATTCTTCTGAGGAAACAACTCATTATATCCTTGAAGCCGTCTGTTATCATATAGTCTTCCTCATATACTTGGGTTGGATCAAGATTACCTTCTTCTATGTCTCCATCAGGTACTCCATTCATTAACCAAAGATAAAATACATCCTCATCATTGATATGCCTGCATATATACTCCATGCATACTATCATCTTCTGCCTTTCGATAAGTTCCTTCTTTGTCATTTTACCATTCCTCCTCTTCATATCCATAATCACCGAAGAACTCATGTACTGCCATCTGCACCGCTCGGTTCATTGCGCTTCTATCCTCAAAGTAAAATCTCCTTGCTTCTGGATAACGCTCATATGCCTTTTCTATCTTCATGGACTTCCACATCTCTATATAGTCCTCGTCTAAATCATCGCCAATATTATATCTATCAACTTCTACCTTGTCTCCACATTCATCTACCATTATAAGTATCATCTGCATTTTACCATTCCTCCTCATCTTCTTCATCGTCACTATGATACCATCTCTTCAGGCTACCATATAACTCATTCATCTCATCTATAGTCAGGCTGCCCATAAATGTATTCAGTTCTGAATAACGGTAATGGCAGTGCTGCTTAATGCTTTCGATAACCGCTAATATTGTTCTTACCTCATGCTCTGTAATCTCTGTTGACCTCATATCTGTTATCCTCACTTTTCAATCCATACGGGCACAACTCTTGTTGTACCGCTCATTCTTCTTGCCTCAATTCTTGCTACTTCTTCGGTGATGTACTCATCGACACCAATCCACAAAAACCCTAACTTTCTCTGAACTTGATACCTTCTTTCCTGCATTTTTATCTCCTTTCGTGTTTCGAGTTTTGGAAGATTTCGAGTTTTCCACTTTTGTGCATTTCAGGCAAATCTCGATTGGTTCAACCTCTATCTGTCTTACTCTGCCGAGCGTGTTCTTATCTTCAAGAACATTATAGCACGATGGCACTATGCTTGTAAATAGGTACTATACGTGCGTGTATATAATATAGAAGTAATTTTTTTATGGCTGGTACCTGCCTATAAATAAGCATAAAAATAGCGGGGCTATTATACGCCCCGCCGTCTTAATCTATCTCGTCCTTATCGTAATGATTTTCTTCCCATGCGTACTCATCCCAATAATCATCTTCTATTGAAACCTCTTCATAATATGGGCATGAATGTTCCTCATCTGTTGGGTCAAAACTTGAGCCATTACAGAATATATCATCTATAACATCGTCCAATTCTTCTGGCATTTTATCCAACATCTTACAATCTGCATCTGACGGTTCCCAATATGTAGCAGGCCAATACTTAAAATGTTCACAATTCCTACAACTAGCCATCTTCCTCAATCCTCTCTTTATATTTATCTATGATATGGTCAATATCATTCCTAAAATCATCTAATAGGTTATTAAATAAATACCCGTCTATTTCAGATTTTAATGTATCTAACAACCGCTCAATATCATTCTTCCTCATTTATATACTCCTTATATTCTTCTTCTGTGGCGAACAACATATAATGTCCATTACCAAGATATCCCATATAGCCGCAACTTACTACATAACCTTTCATTCTGTTCTCCTTTCATGTTGCCGTGTGTTATCGTTTACAAGTACATTATAGTATAAGGAACATAAATCTGTAAACAGGCATCAATCTGAAAGTTTTGCCATTTCTAATGGATAAAATATTTCCAAGATTGTATCAATATCTACATTCAAGGTATCGGCATATATAAACATTCTCTCTACAGATGGTCTCCATCGACCTGTAATATTGCCGTGAATATTACCAACTGGTATTTCACACGCTCTGGCAAACTCTCTTAAACTCTTGAAACCGCTTAACTTTAGTAAGGAATAAAACTTTTCTTTCATCACCATCAACTCCTTTCTGTATCACACCCGCATAAAATTATCCAACTTCACCCTACTCCCACTTATCCGTATGTATTGATGCCCTACATCATTGATTAATACTTTAGCCTTATGTAACTTGTCAGGACTACCATAGTTATATCTCCATATAACATAATCGTCTATTCCATTTATGATGTCCAGTATTTCTATACCACCCCAACTACCCATTGGATATACTGCTATTGGTTTCTTATCTTGATACTGTGCTATTTCCTGTTTTGTCATCTCTCATCCTCCATCTGTTCAAAGTTCCTGTAGCCTGTTCTGGCATACAATATATCCAACATTGCCCTTTCAGTATAACCAAGTATGTCTGTTACCAACTGACATTCTTCTTCGGTTGCTATACCAACATCTACAAGTTTGTCCCACATTTCAAATACGGTCATAATCATTCTCCTTTCCTATCACATTGTAAAAACATAACTCCATTATACATAAATGTACGGATTATACGTTCGTCACTTTCCTCAATTTTTAATCCTATTTCTAATGTTTCGGCTATTATCTCTATGCCACGATACAACTGAAAATAGGGTGTATCAGAAATACCGTGTTTACACATATCGCATATCTGTATGGTGTCACTAAAATCCTTAATCTTATTTATCTGCGTTACTGCCTTAACTATCCTATTTAACCACTTCTCTAATTTTGCCTTATCCATTCTGTTCTGCTCCTTTCTTAAACTCACCACGCATGAACCCTTGAACTACTCCGTAAAGCCATCCGTTCAGATAATGAACATCATAGCAATACTGGATGTAGGAATCACTGTCTGCGGGATAGAATACATAAAACCCATTACAGTGGTCTGCTCTCTCAATTCTCGGCGCACCAAAGTTTGCGGTAAACGCTCGAAGATTATCCACTATAATCTCATTCTGCCTCTTTGTTACTTTCATTGCCGTCTCCTTTCATTCATCAGGCTTATCATTGTTTACAAGTACATTATATCATGCCACATAAATGATTACAATAGGATGTACTCAAAAATAATCACAGGCAGATACTATAAGCAGAATGAGAAAGGACGCAGGTGTTACCCTACGTCCTATTCCCGTAAACAATACACACTGAAAGGAGATTTATGCAATATCGGCAAGTTATGAACTTACCGGAACTGCCGTATCAGAACCTTTGGTAATATACATAAACATTATCTCATCAGTTTCAGGATCTGTATATTCAAACCCTGCCGTAAATTTATGACAATTCTTATGTACCACCTTCAAATCTCTACCATTAAATTTTGCACACAGGTTTTTACAATACTTCCACGCATCTACTTTGCCCTTACTAAAACTGTCATAGGCATCGTATATTTCAGTCCATGTACTTCTTCTGTAATCCGCATAATTGGCTCTTGCTCTGTTTTCCTGTTCTCTGGTTGTCATAATTACACCTCACAATAACATACTGTCCATAGTGTCCAATAAATAACTGATTACCACTTCTGGTGTTTCTGATATTTCCTTAACTGTATGCTCTAACAGTAATTCCTCATTATTATCATAATCGGCTACTACATCGGCATAACTATAAGGATCCAAAATTTCCATCATTTGTGATATTCTTAATGCCAAAATCCTTGCTATCTCAGGTTTCATGTGTATCACACCTTTCTTTAGGTAAGCACGCATCAAATGTAATCCTTTGTTATACTGCATATATCGTATAGGGCACTATCACGTTGCTCAATGGCATCGGTCATCTCATCTATAGTATCATAGTTAGTATCCCTTAATGCTCTGGCTATAATATCATCAAATGTGTTGGTCATGCCATTTTCTATCCGCTCCACAAAATCTGCTCTCATGGAAAAATCATCATCAACAGCATTAAGGTAATCATCAACTATCCTATTCTTCACATCATCAGATAATTCCTGCTCATAGTGCCTGAAGAAGTCCTCTGTCAACTGTGCCTGAAACTTGGCAAGAGTTTCCATTGTACTAATGTCATAGGTCATTGTTGTTCCGTTTACATCCATTGTTACTTTAATCATTTCCATTCTCCTTTCAAAACTATGTGCCGTAGCACTTCTTTGTTACAATAACATTATAGCACACCACATAATCGTTTACAATAGGTGAGTTAATTCTATAATCTGGTCAACTAGAGATTTACACTCATTCTCCACGTATTCTTGAGTGCGTACTTCACAATCATCCCAACCTAAATCTCTACACGTCCTTAATCTACGTTGTATCTGTGGATTATCACCCCAATAACTCTCTACCAAATCCAAATCGCAACCATCATTATAATGACCACAATCAAATCCTAACCACCAAAGATTACTCTCTACAGGATAATCTGCTCTATCACCTGCATATGTAAGACCGCCGTGTACGTTAAAATAAACATCCAATCTTACTCTTTCGTCCTCATCAAACTCCGCATCAAACGCCGCGCATAATATAGGTATTATTCCACGCTTACCAATTGGTTCACCGTCTAACTCGGACTTATTGATATCCAAATAATCTGTATAATCTTTTCCGTATAACGGATTATCTGCTTCTACGCCGACATATCCGCAACGATGTCCCATATCACCAAATATGACTACACATCTATATCCTTTATAGATAAAATCTGATTCTACCTTATACATTGTACATTATCCTTTCTTACTCTCCCAATAAATAACCTCGTTCTTCATCATACACGAAGACCCTAATTGTCCGGTCTTTATTATAGACGGTTACGGCTGGCAACATACGACCTTTAACATAATACTGCTGTACTGTACTAAACTCACAACCATTCTTAATACACTTATGTTCTAACCAGTCCATTGCCATATTATAACTACATTCGGACAAAATCATCTGATATCCGGTCTTGTCATCTTTACATAATGTGGTAAATACTCTCATATCGGTCACCTCATATAAGCATATCAATCATATAGTCCAAATCAAGTCCTGAAGATAACAACATATCTTCCGCATCCTCAAAATAACCATCTTCTGCGGCTTGAAGTATATCTTCCCTTAAAAGTTCATACTCCCTTTTCGCTTCACCTGGCGTGCAACCATCTCTGTCCATAAAAATCTTTTCTACTCTGTTCATATCATCTCTCCTTTCGTGCTACGCTCAACGGCGTCTTATCGTTTACAAATACATTATAGCACACCAGATAAATGTTTTGCAATAGGTGTTTAATTGTGTGTAGCATGGAAATTCTCTATTGCCCATTTATTACCTGTGGCATATACTGCCGCTTTGGTTCTTTCATAAGGCGTCATATGCTGTCTATAGGAACTCTCATTAGTACCACTAAACATAATTCCACAACCTAAACTGTTGTCTTTCTTTACTTTACCCTTGCCGGGTACAATTTCATAATTCGCCATCTTCATCTTCTCCTTCTAATACATATATTGGCGGGTCTGTTTCGTCCCAATCGTCATCAACTAAATCTTCTGGATCAAATAATTCATCCCAATCATCCCAACTCAAAATCATTATGATACCTCATATAATAAGCCATAAATGCTTCTAATTCTGGTGTATATAGGTCTTCCATCTTTAGCCGGCTGATAAAATTATCAACATCGGATATATAATAGTCACCTACACTATTTACAGTATCCACAAGTTGCAACTCAAGGTCTGTATAGGCATCATTCAGACTATTGAGTTCTTCCTGTAAACTTTCTGCCTGTTGTTTCCACTCATCTCGGTCTTTTTCTAATTCAGCCTTTGTCATTACTCTGTCTCCTTATCTGCTTCTATGATTGTATCTGCATATTTCATTTCATCATACCAATCACAAAATCCTTTGCTTATCCCATCACTTATGATTTTGTCTATATCTTTCAACCTTCCGTGTCCTTGGGGTAGCGGTGTACCGTTTGCAATACATATTTTCAAAGGGTTCGTGATACCGTCTTTTACTTGCCTTTTTGCAATGTTATAATCTTCTTCGGATATCTTAATTACCAACTCTATATCTGTCATGTTTATTCCTCACTTTCCTTATCTATTTAATACGTGCGTAAATATCACAATATGTACTATCAAAACTATCATCCACTCTTTCAATAAACCACGGCTTTCCTAATACATCATGGGCATATATAGGCCAATTATTCCCACCTATCCTAGAGTGGATGTATAATATATCCTCACGTCCTACATACTTATTCCACATATCGTACTGTGCCTTGATACGCTTCTTTCGATTATGTATGGCAAGTTTTAACGTCTTTCTTTTCCATCCATGTATGCGTTCCCATCTTACCCTTATAGGTTTATTATCTTTGTATTCCAAGAAAAGATGTTTAAGATAATCCGTATATTCCCATGATTCCGAATATCTTGGATACATTGACCAAAATGGTACAGATTCGCATAAAGCCTTAACAGAATCAATATCTATATCCTCAAACATATCGGAATAATCTATATACTCTTCATCTTTCATAAGCCTATAACCACGTAAACGTGGAACTTCTATACCATTATCCTTTGCTATCTGCTCAATATCTTCTATCTGTACGTATGCTCCTAAATCCATAGTTATTTATCCTTTCTATCTGCATCTTTCCACCCACAATTCAGAATCACCTGGGCTATTCTGCCCATATATCCGGCTAACCATACTGCGCCAAGTATTCCTAAAAGTTTTATACTACTTATTGTTACCATATCTCATTGTACTGCGGGTAAGGATTTGAATTTCTGTCACCTTACATGCACTTACCAACTATATATAATCAGCAGATTTCTCGCCATTCGTAAACGAACAACGTGCTATTTATAGCGTCTACCTATTCCGCCACCGCAGTTTATCTCCTTTCTTTAGATTAACTTTTCAAGTGCCTTGATTATAGTCTCACAGGCTCTTATCTCACTACGGGCTCTGGGATTATCTTCTAATTCCTCTTCGGTGTACTCATGCTCATCCCAATGATATTTCTGCTTACCAGTCTCCTCATCAAGTATGGGATTATCATCTTCGTCCTTCTCATAGACAAGTGTGGAATTTATCTTGGCATACTTTAAATCCCGCTCTACTCTCTCCAGTATCTCATCTACCTTTTCTACAATAATTTTCTGTGCCTCAAGTTCATCAATCTTTGCCTGTGCTTTGTCCGTCATTTCTGTTCTCCTTTCAATTTGTACGGCTCAACTTTGATTACACTTACATTATAGCACGCCATATAAACGAAAACAATAGGTATGATAAAAAACTTATCATACCATTCGTGCGTGTGCGTATATTATATAAGAAACGACTCAATTACCTAGAACAAAGCATTACTAGATTTGGTCTTCTCTCTACGTTTTTGCCAAGCAATTCTCATTCTTTCCTTAGTTTCTTCGGAGCGTTTCTGACCTCTCATTTTAATCAATGTCTCCTCTGAATGATGCCGACCATAATTTGGATTATTTTCACCTAATCTTCCATACATAGGGTTATTTTTACCTTTGTTACTCTTAAAACATTTACCTTTTCTCTGTTCACTCCACATTCTTCGTGTAGCATCTGAAGGTATTCTACCTGTATTAGCGATAGATATTTTCCTTTTAGTAATTTCTGAACATACTCTACCTAATGAACCTAGACCTCCTAATGTTAAATTATATCCGTATCTACAATCATTAGTACGGTATTCTGAAATTAGTTTTTGTTCCATCTTCTCCGCTTCATCTTTTGATAAATTTTGGGCAACAATTTCATGTTGTATTTTATCCCAACCATATTTTTTAATTGCCTCGCAAAAAATCTGATTTTCATATCCATAGCCATATTTCCATCTAACTTGGGCATCATTTGAAGTCATACCAACATATCGTTTATTCGATGGTGTCGTATGCACATAAACCAAATAATTATTATCCATCTTAACCTCCTAAAATATAAAAACGCTTGTGGTGTATATGGGTCGAGCATATACATTAGTCCACAAGCGTATTTACCACTTTAGATTATTTTGTAAGCCTCGACCTCTTACAAAAACAATTATATCATAAAATCAATCAGGTGTAAAGAAATCACCATATCTGCTATGAATTGTTTTAGGATTGCCTTTATAAAATACAAGTATATTTTGATGGGTACGACCTATTTTTCTACTTTGGTCAAAATATTTAGGTGCTCTTATAGGTAAACTACCTAAATTATTATATAATATTATATCATTATAATATTCTAATCCACATTCCTTCAATATCTTTATAGTATCTGGAACAAAACCATAATATGCACCTGTTTCTGGATTTCTTATTTCTGACACCACTATAACAAAGAACCTCTCGTTGGCAAGCATCATGCTGGTATATCTCAATATCTGGGCATACTTCTTGATGAAGTCCTTATATGTCGGCATATTGCTTAGGTCATCCTCACTATTGGTATACTTTTCTAAATTGTAATAAGGTGGGCAAGTAAATACCATATCATAACACATGGTCGAATACACTTCCTTACGTAAATAATCCTCACTATCTGCACAAACCCAATATGGAATATTCTGAATATTGTACCTGCTTGCTACATCCAAATATTGATGCACATTTGTTTCTACCTGCTCTTTAGATAAATCTATACCCTTATAATTTCTACCTAAAGATATTGCTACAATTCCTCTAACACTACCACCTGCAAATGGATCGAGTATATAATCTCCCTCATTACTGAACCACTTATACATGATTTCACAAAGTAACGGATCGAATGTGCTGGTACGCTCTGCTTCTTTTGCCTTATCTCCTCTTGCGCTAAATGTATTTACAGGATTGGCGTTATTTCTCTTTACATCACGTCCTTGTACGCTATCAAAACCCATGCTCTCCCATATGTCTTTTCTCTTTTGCCAGTTTTGGGTGATTGTATTAAGAATTGAGAATGGCGGTACAATATATCTATCCTTCAGAAGTTTGCGTGATACATTTAACCTTCCCGTTTGAAATAATGGCATCTTTTATCTCCTTGTACGCTCTTGATTTGTCTATAGTATATAAGAAATATTCAGACCATAAATCTTGTATAGTCCATCTCTTTATTTTGGATTCCTTAACTTTATTATGATATAAAATTTCAAGGCAATGTATATAATACGGCATATCAAAATCTAATATACCTAAATCGGAATATATTATATATTCACTTGCACATTTCCAACAACAGCCACATCTATGCGGCATTAACTGCACTCCATACTTCTTTTCAGTACGCTTCTTCCAATAATCTCTAAATCTATAAGGACTCATGCATGATATACACAACTCCAATAATTCTGGATTATCTATTAAAATCTCTACAGTATCCTGACTTGTCTTGAATGGAATATTCATTGTGAACTGCGGTAAATATCTACGGACTATCTTCTCATAGGCATACCACATATCCATACAATCACCGGCACACACATCAAAATCATTATCCTCAAGGTAACTTTCATTAAAATTACCAAAGGCAATATTTATGCCTAAATGCTCACGGATGGCATAATGAATGGCACCATTCGCTATTATAAAATTCTTCATTGGATGTTCTACAAAATCTTGTGTGCCACTCAATACTACAGTATCTACATATAATGGAATATCAAAATACTTGGCTACATTTTTAACCGCTTCGATTTCATCTGTATAAACTTTATTTATGCCGTGCATATGATATAAATACACATTATAGCCCATATCTATATAATGCTTGGTTACAGCTACACTATCTTTACCACCAGATATACAAACAATCATGTTATTGGATTCTGGTACATTTATATGAGGTATTACCTTTTCTTCAAAGACATATTGTGGGCACCAACTAACATTATCCCTTAATATCTCATACAAATCTATAAATGAGGTATCAAATACTAATGGCAGTAATCGTAAGCCGGGTGTATAACTACTTGACACGTCCGTATAGATAAATTCCATATCTGTGAATACAGAGGATAAATTGGTATATTCATGTATCACGCTTTGCATCAGAATAATCTCCTTTGATTATCTGTTTTTGATTTTTCCCAACATACTAAACCCATGCCACGTGCTATATTCTCTGGTTTCTTTAATTTTCTACCGCAACGCAGACAATACCTATATCGTACCTCTGAACTTTTTTCGGTTTCTTTCTTTATGTCTGCCGACAATATAATCTGTATATTCTCCACTATTTAATTCCTTCTTCTTTTTGTGAATTTCCCTATTTCTTACAGATGCGGCTTGTTGATAGTCGATATACTTAACACATGATGAATGGCAACCAACAAACCTATCAGAACAATCTTTGCACGGACTTTGTAACTTCCAATTCGGTGTTGAAAAACTCATAAAACATTCACTAGGACATACTCGATAGAAATAGCATCTTCTATCTCTCCTGTCTTTATACTCCTCTCCACTTTTTGTATTAATTTCATCATATCTACAAGTTCCCTATTCTTGTAATGACCCATTCTCTCTTTTGCTAACTTGATTTGGAATCCAGTAAGACCAGTACTCTTTGCAATATCCTTAGAGGTACAAGACTGCACTTGTAATAAGGCCTTAGCATTACTATACAATACTGACAATAAAGTAATATTGGCCTCACCAATATCTTGGCACTGTCTATATAAATTATACGCTAATTTTACCTTTTTACGCAATACTGCATCTACAAAATCGAATATGGCATCATAAGGTGGCTCATATATAGTACCAGCATTTATCAACTCTGTCAATGAAGCCTCGTATGTCAACTTATTACATTCAGAATAGGTCTTTATCTTATCTATCTCTAAATATATGCGGCTGAGGTCATTTTCACATATCTCAATGAGCATCCTTGTACTACGTTCAGATAACTCTATTTCCTTATGTATGTATTTGCTCGTTATTTGCTCATTTAAGCGTTCAAAATTAACAATGCTATCTGTATATGCTTTGTAAAATTTAGTGCGTTTATCGAGCGAATAAAAGCATAAAATGACTATGTTTTTATCTTGTATTTTATCGTCTACAAAATCTTGTACCGCATCACTCTTAATAAACTCTTTATCCTCACGTATCACATAACATTGAGGAACAGATAAAAATGAATTAGTTGTAAGTTTGGACATTATATCAGCCACACTATCTGCTCTTGTTGGTTTTACATTTATACACTCGGCTATTTTATTGATATATATGTCCATAACTGCTACTTCTTCACCCACAAAGATATAAAAATGTTGTGGTTCTTTCTTTTGTATCTGTTGCTTTACAGCAGTTATATCCATTACATCCAAGCCTCTCTTATAGATAATATCCACATATCAAACAAACTAGCACGATTTATGCCCGTTATCTTTAATTCCTGTAAATGTTTTGATGTTATCTGTACACCTTTTGCATACTTCAATCTGCTTTCATCCATTCTATGCATACAAACTAACATAAATGTTCGCCAAAATAATCGTAAATCATACTTATCGGCATCATCTTTAAAGTTTATTTTCGCACCAATCTTAAACGAATTGGAACCACTTGTTTCTGCTATATTCTCTACAACTGCTTCGGCATATTTGTAAAACTCATCTATATCCATTGCTCTTAACACATCTACATCACCAGGTACCTCGCATACAGAATTTATAATTTCAAGTTCTCTGGTATCTGTACAACTAGCATAATCACCTATCTCTGATGGTGTGTATGGATTCATGTGAAAGATAGTACCTCTACTCTTTATTGTATCAAGTAATTGGCTCTCATCTTGCACCGTCATAACAAAATACGCATTATTCGGTGGTTCTTCTGTTACTTTTAAAATCGCATTTTTAGCGGCTAATGACATATTTTCTGCATTTGGTATTATATATAGATATTTGTACGGTATCTTATATGCTTCTGCTATCATAGACCGTATAGTATCTACTTTTACATCTGGTAACTGAACTACTTGTAAATTCAACTTTTTAGCCATTTCTTTTGCAAGTGTTTTTCTACCACTTCCAATCTGACCAACAAATATTGAAAATCTTGGATATTTATCTCTTTCAATCAAAGCCATTAAATCGGCTCTCAATTCTTTTTGACCAATCATCTGTGTCCCTCTTGCTTAAATTCTGTAAATCTTAAACCACAACCAGGACAAGTATCTGGAAATTCATCATTTATCACATCAAAACGCTCACCGCAATTATCACAAATATATGTAGAAACTTGTCCTTTTGCTAATGCTTTCCATCTTCTCGCATCAACTGTTGATTTTTTAATACGTCCAAATTCAATTATCTGTGCCATCATCAACCTCCAGTAATAATGTTGCTTCTATCATTGCTTTAGGTGATGTGTCCCATTTTATATCTGCGTTCAATCTAATTATGCTGGTTAACAAGTCTTTTATTCTCCACTTCTCATAATCACCATCAGACTTCAATTCTTTCTCATATATATTAGGAATATTGACATATTTAAAATCACCTAAAATATGATACTTGCATATATCAAGTAGGAACTGCATATAGGACTTCATAAATATCTTCAAATCTTTGCCCGAAGAATGTATGCTCTCTATGATGCTTATTATATCATCAGGCTTATTCTCCAGTATAGCGGTGTTGAGTTCAAACATTATATCATAATCATTAAGCCCTAATGCTTTTACTACATTTTCCATTGTGAGTTCATCTGAATATGAAAGACATTTATCCATCATCGTTATAGCATCTCTCATACCACCATCTGCTATCTTTGCTATATACTCAACTGCATCAAGACCACCTTCTACCTCAGGTATATCTTCTTTGTGTAAGATATGTGTAAGCCTTCGCATAATACCTTTCTGGGATATTCTCTGAAAATCATATCTCTGAACCCTGCTTAATATTGTTTTCGGTATCTTCTGCGGGTCTGTTGTACAGAATATGAATATTGACTTTGCAGGTGGTTCTTCTATCAGTTTGAGAAGTGCATTCCATGCCGCAGTTGATAACATATGGCACTCATCTATGATAAATACCTTATACTCACTATCTAGGCTCTTTGTCTTTGCCTGCTGAATTAACGCTCTAGCATCTTCTACACTATTATTACTTGCCGCATCTTGCTCTATTGGATTACCTTCGCCCTTATTTATCTCATTCGCAAAAATTCTGGCACAAGTTGTCTTACCTGTACCAGCACCACCTACAAACAAATAAGCATTTTTGATTGTACCTGTTTCTAACTGCTGAATGAGTATATCCTTTATTGTCTGTTGCTCTACTACATCATCCCAACTATTAGGTCTATACTTTATCGCAAGTGACTTTATTGCCATTTTACATATACTCCCTTCTTAATTATTTGCTAATAACCACTCTATTCGCTTATCTTCTTTCATTGGTAACTCACCAGATGAAATCAATTCATCTAATTTTTCCCTATCTATGAACTTCTTATTGCCTACTCTCACTACTGGAAAATTGGGCTCTTTACATAATGCATACACACTATTTATACCTATACGTAAATATTGTTTAGCATCTGACACCGATAATAGGCGAGGGGTTATAGTATCATCAGTAGAACTTCTAAACTCCACTACTTTAAGATTATGGTTCTTTGCTATACAGTTTAGGGAATTGATAAAAGCAAAATCAATATTATCACTTTCACCGTCTATTATAATCTGATAACGAGATTTAATCGCCATTCTGTGTCTCCTTATATATCTTATGGTCTAAAATACGCTGACCTGTAACTACTCGACATATCGCATCATGGTCAACTTCATTCAATATACCATTTAATAACATTTCTGCCTGTACATCTTTTCTGATAATCTGTATTAACTGCGATACTGTAATTTCAACTCTATCTTCGGCACTGAATATATCAACTATTCCCATCTTCATCTACCCTTTCCATATCTTCTATTTGCTTCTCAATATATAATTCCATCTCCACAAGCACTTTATAACCCGGTGTATTTGGTGAAGTTTCTGGGTCATTTAATATATTCCTTGCTCTACTTATATACCAAGATGCTTTATTCAAATCTTCTTCACCATTCTTATGTTTCCATCTCCATATATATTTCCATGCATTAAGCATACAAAAAGTTATAACCTTATCTCTACCAAATGCTATCTGCATGGCTTCTATACATTCTAAAGACGTTTCATTTTTATAGTGGTCTGGATTTATATTGTCGCCCATCATCTACCCTCCCTATTAAGAATATACTTTGCATACTGACAAGTATTACCGTTTCTGTCTTTTGTACATTCTGTCTTGGTTTCTATATTATATCCCTGCTTTCTCAATTTGAATATGATGTCAGATAATCTTGTAGCACCGTACTGCTGAATTGCTTGCCAAGATGTTATTGTACCGTAATTCTGCAAGTGATTTAATACTTGAGCCTTTTTAGTCATCTTCTTCCTCCTTTTCTGCTTCTATGTCAACTGCTTCAATTCTAATCTTGGCGCTCTTTCTACAATCTTCATTTGACACCATGTGGGTTAATGCGTTTGTAGCAAAACCACATGCCTGGTCAGCACTATCAAACTCAAACCACGCTTCATTATAACTTACCTTAATAACTACTCTGTACTTAATCATTTTCTTCCTCCTTCAAAAAATCTAATAGTTTCACAAAAAGTTTCTCGGATATAACATAATAATTCTCATCATCACCAAAATTGAATGCCAGAGCAGAATAATCTTTATGCATGGCAAATCTTTCTTCTTCATTCTTATCTAGCCACTCTCTTTTGATTGTAAAGGATTTCTGTTCTTTGGTAACTGTCTTTGCTTCTATCAGAAATTGGTCTGTTCTTACGTCACCCTTGCTAAATGCAGTTGCTCCGCTATTTGCAGTTTGTTTACCACCAGTTACCTTTGCGATATGCTTTTCTTGTTTTGATGAATAAAATCGTGTCGGTCTCATCTTTTCTTCTCTTTCATTATACTACACGTTTACTGCCATTTCAACAGGATTAGAATAACTTCATTGAACCTGTTTTCTTGTCGACCGCGGGTTTATTAGATTTCTCTAATTTTTTAATTTCGGGATTTAGCAACCATTTTGCTTTTTTAACCACCCATTCATTCTTCAACGGAAGAAATGCTCCCGTACTTGCATCCCAATCAATAAATGCGGCGTACCATTCTACTTGCCTTGATATTTCGGGATATTCGTCTTGAAGTTTTTTCAACTCTCTTGCCCATTCATCCCATTTCTTATCCGTAATGAGATTTTGGTTCATTTCATAATAAATACAGGAATGAATGAGTAATTGTAATCGCCTCTGTTGTATCTTTTCGGCTATCTTTAATTCTTCGCCACTAAATATTGCATACGTTTTTTGCATGGCTAAATGAACTTTTTAAGTGCATCTATTGTAGAAAGTGCATCCTCATTACCTTCAACCTGCGTTTTCAGTAATGCGATTAACGCTTTTACTACCACATTTGTTGATGCATTCTTGGTTACTGTCTGTTTTGGCATATTCTGTGCCGCCTTCTGCCCCCTGTCGTTGATAGATACTGTCATTACCTGTTCTCCTCTCTTTTCTCTGTTTCCTGGGTTATGATTTAGTTGTTTTGCACCCCGAAGTTCAAATTTATGTTTGTAGTCTGATAGTTTCTCCTGTTTATCTATGTAGTATAAAACTGAATCTTTATCGTATTTCAAATCATAATAGCCTTCTAAATCTCTGACCTTACTATAATCTGACCACAACTGTAAGCAATTAGCATCTTTACCTGTAAGTTTTATACCGTTTATTGAATCACCATTACAGAAATACAATCTGTTGCCATCTCTTGCTACGGTTACTCTTTTACACTCCAGCATAAGTTCTGTGTCATTGAAGAACACTATATTTGCCAGAGGCGCTTTTGTGCCTTTGTATAAGGCAACTCTTACATCATATTCAGTACATTCTTTTGACATATACTATCTCCTTTCACTCGTTTTTGACGTTTCTAGTGTGTTTTGACTTCTACTCGATACTTTTATTATCTACATTCAAAAAGTGTCTTAAAATCGAAATTACGAAGTTTTTTCTCAACGCTTGATTGCATTATAACATTATACAACACGTTTTGCAACAGGTATAAGCGTGAAGTTTTCACTCCACGCTCAGGTTGTTACTGTATATGTTCCTCTACATAGTTTTCTATAAGTGTAAGTATCGGCTCGTTATCTGGATCTTCAAGATATGCGTTTACTCCTGCTTGTCCCTGTATCTTCTCTATCTGTTCGCCTGTTTCAGGATTTATAATGCTGAACCATGCCCCTGCTTTATCTATAATACCATACTTTATCGCAAGTTCCATTAAATCTTTCAAATAGTCTACACCAAACTCATAGTTGATAGTATAGAAACCAGTACGTCTATTTGGTGGACATGATTTATTCTTTGTCATGCTCATCATAACTATATTACCAGCAGGACTCTCACTACTTCTCTTTATTTCGTTACCCTTTTCATCTATAAATGAACCGCGTGTGAATTGCATGCGTACGGAACAATTATGTTTCCATGCTTTACCACCTGGTGTCTTTATGCCACCCCACATACTGTTCATATCATCTCTTATTTGATTTATACCTATACAAGTACATTGATGCTTCTGGCATAACATCTCTGCTTTACCACCGAATGTTGTAAGTGCTCCAGAAATTCCGGCATAAGTTTTTTCTTCCATTGATTTGTCAAGCGCCTGTGCTGAAATCATTACACCTAAACTATCTATGACTACAAGTCCTATCTCATCGGTATCTATACTGTCAAGAACAAATTGAAATATTTCTTCTGCACTCTGATTTTCAGGCTTTAATATATACATATCGTCTATATCTACGCCCAACTTTTTGGCCCATTCTGGATCGAGTGTGTTCTCACAATCGCACCACAATACTTTTCTATCTTCTGACATCTGCTGAAAATTGGCTACTATATCAAGTGCGGTTGTTGTCTTACCACCATGCTCTTCACCGTAAAACTCAATGAGTTTGCCGACAGGAAGACCACCATAAGTACAGTAGTTCATTCTAGGACTTGTAAATGGTATTCTCTTAAAAGTATATGAAGTAAGACCTTGCTTTACTATATCTTCTTTGGCTTTCTTATTAAACTCTTTCATTACATCTGCCATACTCATATTATATACCTCACTTATCTTGATAATATTGCCACTCTAATTTATGGTTCACATTGTTCAACTCACGCCTCAATCTAATTATATCTGATTGTATAGTGGTTCGATTGCTACACCACGGATGTTCATCATCGTATAAACTATCTGCCGTATCAACTAATCTATCCATAAGTTCCTTGCAGAATTTCAAATCTTTCATTAGGTCCTTCTTACTTGTCATTTATCATCACTCCTTTCTGCCTTATCTGCTTCTATGATTGTGATTGCATTTTTAATTCTTTTGTATATGGCTTTTTCTGCTTCAAGTAAATAATTTTCATTCCTTATGCCTAATGCAGAAATGATGTCTTTACAAATAGCATCAGCATCTTTCAACGCACCATGTCCTTTAGGAAGTGGTGTGCCGTTTAATATAGCTTCATAGCATCTGTGCATATTGTTCCATTCGCACTCACGATTGTTTGTATCTAAAACTTTTTTATAGTTGTCTTCATCTATTTTAACAACTAGCTCTATATCTGCCATATTCATTCCTCACTTTCTTTACACATTTTTTTGTTGTAATTTCTATCTTTCTTATGATACATGGCATCTCTTTTTAGTCTAAACAGCTTTCCTTTTTCGCCACCTCTGTCTAACAGTGTGTTTCGACATTTTCTTCTTTTATTCTCGCTTGCCATTCATTCCTCACTTTCTGCCTTGTATATTTTTTACCATTTCATCAAACAATGTAAAGTCATCCCATACTAATGCACTCTCAAAAGTTTTCTTTATCCTTTCCCTTGCACAATAACAAACAAAACCTATTTTAGATGCTCTATTAGCTTCTTCATTAAATCCCCAGGATGATATAACTCTTATAGTATCGTTTAATGAAATTTCATGGTTTTCGTTCAAACCAATATTACGAAAAACTTCATCTGCTAAATCATAACCATTCATCCCCTATTCCTCACTTTCTGCCATCAATGGCACTTTGTATTCTCAATTCATCTGCGCAATTCTTACAGTAAACTCCCTCTTTACCCTCAACCTCATAGAGAGAATACATCCACTGCACGTTCCATTTTCCACGCTTTTTACATAGAGCGCACTGTCCTTGTCCGTTACCTTGTGCTTGTGTTATCTTCATGTTTCCTCACTTTCCTGCTTACCAATATCGCTTGTTCTTCTCTTGTCTATAATCAGAACTCCAACAACTATATTTATGAGGACATCTACGACAATCTCCGTCATAATTCTCACAATCTTCTACATAAGAATCCTGCTCTGCTAATAAACCACCATCGTCATCCATGTATTCTGCTTCACTCATTTACTTATTCCTCACTTTCCTGTGGCTCATATGGTTTCGGTAAAGGCATCCACGCTGTAACCCTTGTATCTTCCCAAAATCCATATTCGCTATCATAGTCATACCACCCGCATTTATGTTTAGGAAAATCAAACTCATCAACTTTATTTAAGTCATTAGCAAATGACCTTATATCTATTCTTGGCTCACCATCTATTCCTTCTACTGTCACAAGATAAGTACCATCTTCGGGCAACCTCTCACTAACAGGAATCCATGTAGTCTGCTCTATAGCTTTGATTGCTATGTCTATTGCTTCATCCTTTTGCTTCAACAGCTTGCCGTACCTTGCTCCGCACTCACGGCATCGATCAGCAAACTCGGTGACGGTTTCCGGCTTCGGCGGGACGGGTGGTAAAGCATGAATACCTTTAACAACTTGACCCATGCTTAAATCATAATCTGCTATTAAATTAAGCACCGCCTGTCTGCTTATCAAATCATTATCTTTGGGGTTTTCAATATCAATGATTACTTCTTTATTCATTCTGGCCACTCTCCATTCTCGCACCGCAATTAGGGCAATACTTACTAGGACTTATATATTTTCCTGTACTCCACCCACACTCCGAACAATCATCACTTTGAGCAAAATGTATCCACTTCCCCGACTTCTGCGTGACGGGCGGTAAAGCGTTTATAAGTTTTTCGCATCTGCCATACACTCCACGCAATTCTTGACAACCTTCACTAACCGCTTGTAATACCGCCTTACGGTTTATTAAATCGCCACTTTCTTGTGGATTTTCAATATCTATAATTACTTCATCTTGCATAATATGGACACTCTCCTTTCTCTCGTTCTTTACAAGTAGGTGTGACGGAGGGTAACGACTTAATAAAATCGGCATAATGCTTTTCAAAAACATTTGAAAGTTCAATTCCTTCAAGTCCATTTATGCCGTAGATATGATTAAGCACCGCCTGTCTGCTCACGGCATCATCACACTCAATAGGTTTTAGCGTGACGGGTGGTAACTGTTCAATATAGTTAATTAAAAAATCCCTTTGACCGCGACTGCCGTTATCAACTCTGAATTGCGTCCATTCTTTACTAAAACACACTTCTTTGATTTTGCTTAATATTGCATCACGGCTTACCGCATCATCACACGGCTCTTGCTCTAACCAATCCATTATTTTATTGAGTGTTTGAATATAGTCAGTAAATTCCTCTTGTGTTACAGCCATAACTGGTGCTGAAATTTTTAAAGCATCTATGGCTTTTTGCTTTTCTTCTCTTGTCATTTGCTTAACCTCGTTAATTCCATCTCGGTCATTCGCCTACTCAATATCTTTTTGGCTGAACTCAATAATTCCTGTGCCGCTTCTACTTTTGCTTTTAAAGTTTTATATGCACGGCTATAACATATAGCGGTAAGTTGTTCATTCTGTGATTGTAATTCAGCTAAACTATTTTTATCTGCTACTGTACCTTTATCTATCTCTGACCGTCTTGAATGATATATCTCTTTGTATAGGGCTTTACTAATATCATCTTTAATGCCTAAACTCTCGCACTGATAAGATGCGTAATATATGAGGGTAGATAAATTCATGCACACATCATCTAACTCATCATTGGTTAACTGACGTTCACCATTCTGTAAACAACCTCTGATGAAGTAAACATAGTTATCCAAATCTTCACTAAATTGGCACACTATCTGCTCTACTACATCTTCCATAAGTTTGGCATTTTCTTCTATCTGGTCTTGTAGAGCCGTAACTGTTTCAATTTTTATTCTCGCCATATTCCATTCCTCTCTGGTATATCATTGATGTGTATTCTCTTATACACTATATCCATAGTCTTGAAAAATTGTTCCATATCATACTCGAAGAATACCCTTTTCTTTTTGCCTTCAATATCAATAAAACCATCTACACAAAAAGATTCGTGGTCAACCCTAATGCTTTTATAGTCATTTCTCTTACACATATTAAGTTCTTCGGCAGATATAAATTTGGTTACATCTTTATCTATCCACCAACAAATTACTCCAGCAAACACACCATCTATCTTCGACTTCTCAATCAATCCATTCCACTGGTTCTTTGATATATTAGATAAAGGAAGTGTATTACCATGTACCGACTTACACTCTATGTAATACTCATATGGATATTTATACATAATAAAGTCTGAAATATTGGCAGAGCCTGCAAAACCATTCATCTGGTCGTGTAATCTATCAATGCTTACACCGGGCACTTTCTCAAATGCCTCTTTAATTACTTTCTCAAAATCCTTACCTCTGTTCACACTCATAAATTATTCTCCTTCATATGCACTACCACAATATTCACAAACATCTATCTGATTAGGTGCGCCACAAAATGGGCAATTAAAATGTTTTTCTGCAATAGTTCTACACCAATACTTTGCATTATCGGCATAGGTCCATCTGTTATTATATGTGAGTGTACCTGCTGTAATGACCCAATTATCATCGTTATCAGTTATGGCAATACTATGGTCACCATCTATTGTTATGCCATTTACAGTAGATACTAAATTACCTATCGCCATCACATATCTCCTTATATGAACAATAGTTACAGTTTCGTCTGTCTATTTCTGGCTTCGGTGGTGTAATCATTCTCTGAACATAACCATCACAATCAGTTATCTTACCGATAAGGTTCTGCTTCATATCATCTGTGACATGGAACATATATGCTTTCATATCAAGTACGTCCCTATTTATGTATAAGAATATTACATCATCAAGTCCAAATGCTATTGAATATGCAGTACCTTGATTGTAATGCTTTTCATCTACACCACTTCTATTCTGCCACTTAAAACTTGCTTCGGTTTTTATTTCAAGTATGTAATACTTGTCATTGTATCTAATGATACCATCTGTCATAAATGACATATTCAAATTCTTATGATATAATTTTGTTTCCATACCAGACTTTTCTTTAATCTCTAGGTAATCAAGTTCTCTGGTCTTTACAAAATCTGCTACATCTACATACTCACAATCTATACCATTCTTCTTCATATTTTCTATGGCAGTTTGTGTACGCACATGAATATCAGTGCCGCTATTACAAATACCTATCATCATATATCCGTTCGTGCTAGGCTTTACTTCTCTACCGACTACTTGATAATACATGGCACGAATACAGTTCATACTACTCGGCTTATATGTCTGACTTGGCTTTCTATATCCATCCATATCTGATACTTCTATGGATTTCTTCAAGTCTGCAAGAAACTGTTGCTCAGGCGGTAAAGTCTTTGCAGTTGCATCTATAAGTCGCATTACTGACTTCAATGAATTTCTAGCCATTAGTTATTATCCTTTCTATGCTCACAAATCTCTGCTATTCTAGCAGGCAAAACATACATGGCATCACATTCATCACAACAGTATGCATCTAAATCTCTCACTACTGGCCAAGGATTATTGCCCCAACCTTTAAACGTACATCCACAGATACAACATTTCTTAATATCATCATTCATCATCGTTCTCCTTTTCATTCTCTTTCCACTCAATGTGCCAATCAGAATATCTATATGGCTGTGTATCTAATTCAAACTTGGAACATACTGTAAATGCAGTGTGGAAATTAAGATTTAATCCTAATGTTAAATCTTCTGCCATAGACTTGTCAAATGCTCTAGGTCTCTCTAATTTATTCCAATGTGCGTACTTTGTACTGTACTCAACATCGGTCACAAATATAGGACCTTCATCACTCATTACTAATACATAATACCAATTCTGTTTCTTTGTTGCCATAGTTTTTTCCTTTCTTCGAGTGCTTACGTTTTTCAACTACGAGAACATTATACAACACGTTAATGAAAAAATCAACTGGCACATGAGAGTTTTGATTATGGGGAAAGTTTGCAAATAAGGGTCATAGTACGTTGATTTTATCTCATGTGCCAGTTTGGGGCGTTATTTATCTATCATCCTCGATAAATGCTATAATCTGTGTAACATTACCATCAATAATCTTTAAAGCATTATCAAGTCCATATTGAATTGTAATCTCATCTAACGTGTGTGCCTTAATCTGTGATTGTAACATTTCTATATTTATACAAGCAGTAAACTCATTGAATTCCTTACTTGTCTTATAAGGCACTACTTCTGTACCGCTAGACTTCTTACTTGAAATCATAAGACCTTCTCGTGTAAATGTCAAGTATATACCATTTTTATCATACTGACCTACGAACAATGAGAGCCTATCTAATGCCTGAAGTATCGCATCTTTTGATACAGAACATTCGCTAGGAAAATCTAAATCGAGTAAGCCGCTGATTGCATCTATCTGAAAATCTTCTATGCCTTCAAGTTTCTTACCGTAAACTATACAATCTGGTGTTGCAAAGATAATCGTATCATCTTGTATGTACACCTTTACATCTTCACTCGACATAACATCAAGTAAGTCCATCATTTCTGGTCTTATCAGTATAGGTTCATTAAACAACTTGATAGCAGTACCACATATCTTATAGGAATCCGTTGTCACTACACTATCACCAGCATAATATCCGGTATAGCATGAACCATCATCTGTTGTAGCAAGTGCTGGCTTATTAAGTGTAAGTAACTGCTTCATTGTGGTAAGTTTCACATCATAATCAGCCTTAACTGTCTCAATGTCTACACTATCAAGTGGTCTTGGAAACTTAACAGGTTCACCTTCTTCATCAAGAGGTAAATCTATCTTATATTCACCATTACCCTTAACATTCAAGAAATTACCATTAAGTTCAAGTGAAACACTTTCAGAGGTCATTCTTGATATAAGTTTTGAGAATGTTTCTGCCGCAACTACTACACTAAAATCTTCTCCGTCAACTTTATCTTCGGTGATAAAAAGATAATTTGTAGCATCTGTTGTAGCAATAGTAAGCCTATGCTCTGACAATTCAATAGACATAAGACCTGTTAGTGGTATCATCTTATCATTAGAACAACCTTTTATTGCTCTTGATACCAGTTCCTGCAATTTCTCTGTTTTGAGTTTTAATTTCATTTCTACTTTCCTCCTTTTTAAACTCTCCACTTATTATTTTTGGTACTGCGTGTTCCCAATCTATTATATGATGTATTCTCTTATGAGATTGACCCATAACATATATCTTTGCGCTTGAAGGATTAGTTATAACTGTAAAGAATGATTTTACATACGTACCTGAGTTCAAATATAACTCTGTCATACCACCTGAGTTTGATTGAGTTTGTTTTTGGTCAAGTGTTGCATCTGCTACAGTGAATAAAAGTTTTCCTTTAGAACCTTCTAACACATATGTATTCACATCTTCGTTTATTCTACCTGTAAACTTAAATGGCTTATCAATATCGCAAAAGAATGAGTTCATAGCCTTTCTGGCCAATCTTTGCTTATAAACTCTACTACCAATACCGCCTATAAAATCTCCTGTCTGTGAAAATGCAACTGTATGGGCTTTTGATGTATCAAGAAACTGCAACATAACTTCAAACAAGGAATCTAAATCTCTATGATATGTTGTCGTAAATTTACCATTTACATCTCGCCTACTACGAAAACAGGTATAATCATCATCAAGTTCAAGGAAATATTTATATCCTAACTTATCTGCTATTTCAAAACACGCATTTCTGGCATAAAAAATAGAACGTCTATCATCGTCATTATCAACTGTATCATATCGTCTTGATATATCTTCCTTATCAAACACATAAACTCCTGTGTTTAACTTTGCCTCATATATCTGTTTATATCTATCAATAGTATTATCTTCATTATCTAATACTAATACAATAGGCCCTGTATATCCATTATTTCTTAACGTGTCATAAGTCCATACTTTATCAGGTCTACCGTGTGTAAGTATAAATGCTACGAAGTTATCCCTTAACTTCATCACCGCTCTCCTCAAGTATCTTCTCTATATCTTTTGACAACTTCACATAACCATTCGCTATCGCATCATCTATATCCAATATTACCAATGCTGATTGCTCCATGAGTTCCTGCATTTCTTTACTTGCGTGTGCATAATAGTCGGCTATCTTTGCATAATTAAATACTATGTGCCTACTTGCCGCTAATCTCAAAAACTTTTTCTCATCATCGGAAACATTGGAATCATTTATATTAGCCAAAAGTTTGCTATATTTAGAATAATCCGCAAGACTTTCTATGTAAGGTTTTTTGTTGCTAGGTACATACTGCGGTATCTTTAATTTCTTTGTATAAAGATTATCTTCCTCTAATTCTTTTCCTGTAACAAACAATGATTTCATTTTTTATACCTACTTCCTATAATCTTATTGCATCCACTCTCGGGATTAAAAGTTGTTATCCATTTATCTTTATACCATCTAGGTTTATTACAACTTGGATACATCATCAAAGGAAAACACACTCGTCTAAATTTATTAAACGACCTATACACTTCTGCACTACCACCGTCACATTTTCCTTCGCTGACCTTTATATCTATCTGTATATTTAATAATTGCATCCATACTTGACCTTGCATATTACAACTAATAGAAGTTAAAAGGTCATGTATCATAAGTGGTCGCCAATCTACATCAAACTTGCCATTACGTATAAATGTTTCGGCACACATTCTGTTTCTGGAAGTATAATCATATAATGCTTTTACACCACTTCTATATGAGTTACCCCAACCAAAACTTGCACACGCTATATTTGCTGTATCTATAAAATCGATACACTTACTGAATACCTCATTTATTATACCTTTTGTACTTTGAGATTTCAATACGCCATTTTTGTCATATCTTATACGTATATTGGTTAAATCATCATCAAATACCATGAAAAATTGATAACCAAGTTCTTTAGCAATATCTTCTATTGCCATTCTCGCATATTGTGGAAATTTCAACACTCTCTCACTTTTACTTAATCCTGTATCTGCGATTGAAAAATAATATTCCTTACTAAATACTACAACTTTATCTGAACCATAATTATCTACATATGCCTTGACATTATCAGTATCATCTATCACTAACATATATTTACCAGTATAACCTAACTCTTTCAGTAAATTCAGCGTTAATTGATTATATGGTCTATCATGTGTGATTATGAATATTATGTAATCTGTTCTCATATATTATACTACACCAAATAATTGTTTTCAATCGGAGATATCTACTTCTTCACCATACCAACGGTCAGAAATAGACACATCACAATTTATTGGTACTACAAACTTCTCACCAGGTGCTTCTGACATTACCTTTGAAAATCTCTCTACTACTTCCTTTACATTCTCTTTAGGACATTCTGCTATTATTTCATCATGCACCTGTATCAACATTCTAAAGCCCAATTCTCTTAGGCGCTTATCTTTATGCAATGCTATCATTGCCAATTTTGTCATATCAGCCGCAGTACCTTGAATACGTGCGTTAACTACTTTTGTATAGTCCTTGTCTTTTGTATTGTCTATAACATATATACCCTCTGAATTTGCAAGTTCAAATATCTTTCTACGGTCTCTAAAATTACTTGCTTCAATCTTACGCCGATATTTATTCTGTATATCTTCTGGCACTTCTGTCGATAACTCACTATCGAAGTTGAGCGGGTCATCATCATGCGGTACACCATCTATCCATTCAAACTCATAGTCGGGCTTTAACATAGATGGCAATCTACGCTTTCTACCCCACAATGTTGTTATATATCCTAGAGTATTGACCATGTCATAACTCTGTCTTTCAAACTCTGCTATTGCAGGAAAGCCTTTAAATACATCTTCTTTAATTCTTTCGGCATCTTTCTTTGAACAACCTATCTGCTCTGCTATACTGGCTGCCCCACGACCATAATTTATACCCAACAATATTGACTTTGCTTGTGCCCTTCGTTCTTTACCTTCAGGATTTGTAGTACCGTCAGGTCTGAACTCCAAACATTCTTCATATGGATATCCAAATGCTACTGATGCTATCTCTGCATAGAAATCTTTACCTTGTCTAAATGCTTCTATCATTCCTTCGTCACCGCACATCTGCGCCATACCTTTTATTTCTTGCTGACTGTAGTCGGCTGACAAGAAATAATAGCCATCTGTTGCTTTGAACATAGGTCTTATATCTTTATTATGACTTGGTATATTTTGTAGATTTGGATTCTCACTTGAAAATCTACCTGTATCTGCACCATACTGATTAAACTTACAATGTATTCGTCCATCTTTTGGATTAACACAATCTGGTAACTTATCAATAAACGTACTAACTATTGTGGAGAAGTTTCTATACTCTAATACTGCTTTAGATACAGGATTATCTAATTGTACAAGTGCATCTTCTGCCGTACTTCTTGATTCCTTCTTGCTACGCTTATCTACGTACAGAGGACACTTCATCACATCATAGAAAAGTATAGACAACTGTTGTGGCGATGCTATGTTTATTGGATCATCAAGTTTAGCACCCTTTGCTCTGCACTCTGAAATTTCCTCTGAATACATCTCACATACTTCATGGAACTTTGCTTCTTTCTCATCAAGTATGTTGTGGTATTTTTCTTTTAATTCAGTATTATAATCGAAATCAAATGCTACACCAGTATCTTCAAGTTCTACAACTGCATCTATACATGGCATTTCTATATTATGAAATACCCACGCTACATCTTGCAGGCCTCTCTTAATACATTCAGTATTATCTATCGTAAGAAATGGTTTTTGATACTCATACAACTCATAGGTTATTATCGCATCATGTGCCGCATATATATAACCTGTCTTTATTGGTATCTTATCAAATGTTATGCCCTTAAATAAATCACCGAATGAAAATACATCTTCTTTACCATTCAGTACATACTTATTGTGAAGTGGTTTAAGTCCTCTATTACCTTTACCCTCGTTCTCATTCAAACATCTCGATGCTAAATAACAGTCCCATGTACAATGTAACTTTACACCAATCTGTTCCATAAAGCGTATATCGAATGAGGCATTAAACATTATCAAATCTATGCCGTCTATACGCTTAAACTCTTTGCCCAATATATCTTTTGGTAATTGTCCTTCTACTCTTACACCTGTCATATATGAAATATGATTGACCGGTATATAAGCCGCTGGCATATCAGGAGTATATATACAGATACCAACTATATCATCAACTAACGGGTCTAACCCAGTGGTCTCTGTATCTATACTGATAACATTATTGGCAATACATTTATCTATATAATCGTGCAGTACATCTTCCTCTTGTATAATTATATAATCATCTTTAAGATGCCCTAATGCACTTTCAACTTTCATCTTAATAGCCGATATTCTCTCGATAAGACTACTGCCACCTTTTACAGTGGCAGTTTGTCTTGTCTTTGAGTTGGCTTTCTTCGCTATTTTGCTGTCTGCTTCTCGACCTGCTCTTACAGGTATATTGAATAATGCCATTTAAAATGTATCCTCATCACTTGTTGCCGGTGTTCTTCTTCTACGTACAGGTATTTCTTCACTTGATGAACGCCTACTACTATTCTCTGCACCCGGGAACTCATTATAATCCTCAAAATACTGCATTTCGTCCTTGCTCTTATCAAGTACAAGACCACCTATAATAACGGGCACTTCTGGTAAATCTTCAAGTGTTGTATCATCTGCACCGCACTCATATATCTCATATGTTGTCTGTGTATCGCCCTTCTTTCCATGTCGCTCTATTTCAAAAATATGGGATACAAGATTATCTTTCGATGCATAACGTGAACACAACCCTGCCATCTTACCGAAGAATTTCTTACCACGCTCCCATATCTTTACAGTACCACTCTCTATATCATATACTGGTATAAAAAGTTTCGCTGTAACAAATTTACCCGATTTGCACATAGGACAATCATCAACAGGCTTACCATACTCACGTAAACAATTCACATAGCGTTTCTTACCATCAACTTCAATCTGATGTACAGCAACACCTTCTATATCTTCAAGTTTATTATAAAGAAATCTTACTTTTACAACATCTCCATCATTTGGTATAGAAAGAAAACCATGTCCACCATTTCCACCGTAATTATCGGCTTCTCCATAACTAAATCTTGCCATAATATTTATCCCTCCTCAACTTTTGCACTCAACACTTCTACAAATGAATGCCTTATATCTTCCAAAAATGTATTCAAGTCTTCCCAAGTTATACTACAACTTATTTCTCGTCTATTTTTTGGTGTGTTTACAACATTTATAAGTTCTGTTTTCCACTTTGTTTGTGAATACACAAACTCAGGCATCATTATCCAAAAATGACCTCTCTGACGTAAATATAAGTCTATAAACTTACTCTTACCTATCTTAATAACTACGAATGAGTCCTTCTTACCTTTTGCAGGCACAAATCTCAAAGACACTTTATCAGAATTAAGAGATTCCACATATGAATTAAATATATCCTCATATGCTAATATTCCTTCTGCGTCCTTCACTTTTGGCTTTGCTTTCTTTTTGGGTTTTTCTTCGGTAAGTTCTACTTCCTGCATTGCTTCTTCAACTGTCTGCTCGGGCTCATCTACCTTACGCCAATTACTCTTGAAGCTACCGAAAGTGATGTTAAAAGACTTGCCATCAGATGCTTCCATTAGAAGTGTCTTAAACTTGTTATCCCTTTCTAATAGTTTGCCTTGCTTCTTTGTTCTTCGGTCTTCATAAATTGCACCGATTTTTCCAATTTCACTCATTTTTGAGTACCTCCTTTTTGATAGTTTTTCGCTTGTACTTCGTGTACAATAATATTATACATCAACCATTTAATATTTTCAACAGGTTATTATATCTTTTCTGCTATCAATTAAATACTTATAGTAGTTTTCTGTTATTGGTGATTGTAATGCTTTATCTAATGTCCATCCATATGTCTTTATAATCTTATCTACATACTCCTTAAAGTCTTTATCGTTATTATAGAAATCTCTTAATATAGACGTTTCATTCATTACTTATCCTCCATGTATTTGTCGATAATCTGTAATACTTTTTTGTTCTCTCGTTACATTGTGTAAAAGTTTCCGTAACCACACTCTTTTTCGTTAGTGTTTAAGTTTATCCACTCCCAAAAATTAGATACTCCGTGTTCCCCATAAAAGCAACCACTTATAATTTTCACGGGAATAAAAGAATCGTTTATCTTTAAAAAACAAGTAGTGTTCTTTTTGGGGTTGATTATTCTGTCTTTGTTTTCGTTACAGATAACGCTTTCTATAATATCTTTAACTTCTTTTTTCATTCCTTACCGCCTTTCTGATATGGGCTGTTCCACCAAGTAGTGTTGAAATTGTATTCATTATTCACGGAATAAGTAGCACCGCCATTATGCTCATATACGTTTACATTCGGGAACATAGTCTTTATCACATCCCCATTTGTCGCATCATCAGGGATAGGTATACCCTGTTGAACTAACCCCTCAAAATAATAAGCAGACTTGCCACTTTCACGATGCATTATCTCTCGGTTATGTATCATTATATCTGCATATACTTCTTTGGGTATATTAATTACCAACATCATTTGCTCTCTCCCTTAATAATTGGCTTAACAAGTTCTAATCCATATAATACCGTTTGACATTGATAAGGATTTTTTATCTGTTCTCGAATGTCTTTTTCAGCATATATTTTTCCACATTTATCGGGGATTGGTGTGCCTTTCTTGATTGCTTTGGCAATGTACTCATTATCTTCGTCAAATATATATCCATTCTCACATATTGCCGTATACATATCTCTGTATAAAGGTACTTCGGGTATATCAATTATCAGTTTCATTCCTTATCCTCACTTTCCATCTTTGCGCCGCAATTAGGGCAATAGTTAGGTACGCTTGCTATCGGAGCGTCTTTTCCCCAATCATACTTGCAGTTGTCACAAACTCCGTTTACCCATTTCCCGTACTTCTGCATCTGTTTAATAACTTCATCTACGATAAGGTTTTCCCATTTAGTATTTCCACCTTTATCTTTATCCCATACACAACTGATACAATGATTATCCCTTGGACTATTATGTTCACAAGTATTACAACTTTTTGTTATAATCATTCTGTCTGCTCCTCACTTTCCAACGGCTCTGCATACTTCTTTTCAATTCGCTCAAGATTATCAGCAAACTCATTCAAGGCTTGCGCAACTTCCCTTGACTCGTCAATAACCTTTTTTAGATTCATTTCTGCCGCAATTTCATATGTCGCCATGTCATTCCTCTCTTTCCTGTGTCGCAACCATACGGCATCCGCAATCGGGGCAATAAACAGTATTAAATGCTCTTTCAGCATGGCAACGGTCACATTCATACCAAAACCCTTTTGTGTCCTCATCATAACAGCTTATCCAATGCCCCGTCTTTGACTTCTGCGTGACGGGCGGTAAAGCTTTTATTCTTGTTCTTGCATTAAGAATAAAATCATATTTCTTTAAGCCTGTCGCAGTTAAACAATCAAGCACCGCCTGTCTGCTCACGGCATCGGTACACGGCTCTTGCGATAGTGCCTGTATTGCCACCTCAAAGGCACTTATTGTTTCTGCCCCTTCGATTTCATCACAAACCTTGCCCCTTACAAGCCGTTTCCAATGTTCAAGATGATTATTTATAACTTTTATTGCTTCTTCTCTTGTCATTTCAAATCATCCTCAGTATCAACAATAATAGCATATGAACCATGGCTCTGCTTCTTAAATTCTTCCTCTATCTCATCTATTTCTCGTTCATCAAATGAACTGTATGTATATATTGCTTGAAATGCTTCACCTCTTATTGTATCGGGTTCAAGTCTATCACTCGTTATTGTTATCTTCATCATCTTTCTCCTCTAAAATTACACTATCGATAACGCCACCTAGTAATACACACAATAATGTAACAACGACCCCGGCTGAAAAGCCTATACACATTCCCTCAAATGCTGTCATACTATTAACCCTCTTTACTTATTATTGCTAATATATGTTCTAGGGATTCCTTATGCTTCTTATCTGCTAAAAGTCTACCTTCCCAAAATCTGAAAAAGCCTCTATCTGTTGAGTATTCTTCTCCTCTTGCTATATCTCCGTTTACGCTTACAAGTCTGTCACCAACATATCTCTTAATCTCGCCTACTGTTATCTCTGTCATTTCTTTTCCTCCTTATTTATTATATACTCCGCTACAATTTGTAATACCATAAATGGATAGTTTTCCATTGCGACTATTGTTGCTACTGCCAGGTCTGTTTTTGTGAAGTTCTCTAACATTCTATACAATTCAGATAGGTGCATTTCTTCCTGTTTTTCAATATCATGCTCCCATTTCTTCCATGTATCATCATGTAATATTACATCATCTACTATCCAATCAACTCTGTCCATTAAATCTTCATTTATAAATGGCTCATTATCAATTTTTCTTGACATAACTGTTTACAACGAGTATGAAACCTATCGAAAATATAATAGCAGGAATAATATGATATGATTTTGCAATACCGATATATCCCAATATTGTCATTATTACTCCTACTTTATACCCCTTACTCATGTTTTCTCCTTTCCTCAAAATACTTTCTTTATTTTGGTTAGTTCTTCTTTTGTACATTCGTTTGCATCTTTTCTACCTTTTGGTAATATATATTCTGTTATGAGTTTGTTTGTCACCTTCTTTCTTATCTTTTCTCTAGCCGCTAGACCTTTATCATCCATATCTGTACACAGTATCAACTCTCTACACGGCAAATCTCTTAATTGCTTAAACTGTAATTCATTGCCAAGACCATTTAATGCTACTGCATATTTATCTACTGTCCAAAATGATAAGGCATCTAACATACTTTCACATACGATTACTTCTTTCGGAAAAGAATACGGAACTCCTAAACTATGTGTTTTACTATTTTTTAATCCAGCACAACTATCTTTATACAGTTCGTACAATCCATATAATGGCTTCACCGCATCTTTAGGGTAATTAAAGTATTTCGTCTTAACACTCCTACGTGCAATAAAGAGTGTATTGCCGCTAACATCACGAACGGGAAAAGTAATACAATCGCTACCCCTATCATAACCGATGTCAAAAATTTCGATAACTTCATCTGTGAGTCCTCTCTGATACATATATGGATGTGTGTATCTGTATGTATCAAGTTCTTCTTCTGATATGTAACTTGTAGTAACATTATACAACGCATTACGCTCTAAATCAAGAGGTATATCTTTTCTTTCTTCTACGGATATTGTTAAGAAGTTTTTAAGCAACCAATTCCACCCAAACTTCATATCATCACCATGTCCAAAACAATGTGCTATGAGTTCTTCTAGTGTCCTCACTTCTTGACAAGCGAAACAATGAAACATACCGGTTCTCATATCTACACCGGCACTTGGTCTACGTTCATTATGATATGGACAACACAACATAATATTATGACCACTCTGCTTCATATCACCGAGTAAATCTATACCGTTAATTCTTAACTGACTTTGTAACTCTGTTAATATATCCCACAAACTTGCGGTAAACTCAATATCATTGATTGTCATAAACTTTTCCTACTCTTTCTATTTTTAGTATATTCATAATGTAATCTACCAGGTACAAAACCTTCTGGGCATCCATCTTTACTTCTAATATTTTTCACACCATTATTATACCATTTCGTTTCTTTAGCACTATCATTACCACAATTTCTTTTAATACCTAACTCTCGTTCTTTCTGATGTTGTAATCTTACAGTTTCGGATATTTGTTTTCTCTGCTCATCTGTAAAATTATGCTTGCCCTTATTTGAAGCACTTATCTTCAACTTTTGGCTTTCAGTATGTTTGTGACCAATATGTGAATTAACTAATTTCTGTCTGGTTTCTTCTGTAACTTCTCTCTCACTTTGTTTTTGTCTATATTCATCTGTTAACCATATCTTCTTCACGCCCTCACTTATTCTTTTACGTGTGTCATCTGTTGGATGTCTACCACAAAAATCTGATATGTCACCACCGAGAGTTTTATTATAGCCATAATTACTATCCGTTGCATTATATAATTCAATAAGACGTATTTCTTCCTGAGCCGCTTCTTCTTCGGTTAAATCTGTTCTCATTATATAATGTTCAATATTATCCCAACCGTATTTCTTAATGGCTCGACCAAAAATCTGATTACGATAATGTTTGCCGTTTGAACCAAATCTATCATTTACATCATCTTTACTTGTTACACCAATATATACTTTTCCACTTGGTGTAACGTGCATATAAACGGTATACATAACACACCTCCTAACCTATGTCTATGTGTCAAGCATACTATATCTGATATGAATAGTCAAATTAAAATAAATCTTCTTTGTCTTGGAACTTGCTTCGTATATCTACTATTTTTGGTTCTTTTACATCTTCATCTGTCGCATCATCGTGACTTGGAACATAAACAAAGGTCCCACAGTCTATGTCCCACGCATAATTCAGTTTACCACCTACTTCTCCGAATCTTTGTTTCTTTATACCTATCTGCAAAACGCTATCTTTCTGCCGTATTGATAATACTTTACTTGCATTATGAGATATACCATCACTATCTCTGATACTCTCTAAATCAGGTGTGCCGTCTGTTTCTTTATCTACTACACCCGTTCTATTGGCTTGCACTACTACAAGTACAGGTACATGAAGTTCCATTGATAATGCCATCAAATCTTCACTTATATTTGTAAGCATAGTTGTCTTTGTATCGCCACGTTTATATCTCTCATCTGTAAGATATGTTATACCATCTACTGCTATCAGGTCTAACTTATACTGTAATATCCAATTCTTTAATTTAGATACTGTTATTTTTCTATTGAAATCATGCGGTGTAGATACTATAAACTTATGCTCATTCTCTGACAAATCTTTTATATAGTCCTCATAGTTTAATACATCTTCTTTACCCCACATCAAGGCTTTATTGCTAAAGTTCTTAAACAAAGTATCAAATCTATAACCTATACTGCTTGCACTCATTTCTGGGCTTATATAACCTACATTAAACCCTAGATTCCATACGTGTGTGCATATTTTCTCTAGCACCCAAGATTTACCTTGATTAGTTCGTGCGAAGATAACGAACAGTTCCTCTTCTCTCTGTATTCCATGCACTATCTCATCAAGTTCTTGAAAACCTGATGTAAAATACCATTCCTCTTGATGTGATTTACGTTCTATATATTGGTCATATCGTTCTTGTGCATCTGCTATTATATTTGTGCCACTTAAATTATAGTTTGGTTGTAGAGCCTTTATCTCTTTCATAAGATACTCTACGGCATCATTAGCATCACCTTTTAATAACTTTGCACTCTGTTGAATTATAGGAACTGCTCTATAATATGTATTTTCTTCTCTTAACGCCGACACTAAATATCGGTCTGTTTCTGTTACCTCTACTAATTCTATATCTGTAAACTTATCTAGAAATGTTGCTTTATCAGGTACACAATCGTACTGCTTATAGTGGTCAATAATAAAATTTATTTCTTCCTCATAGCCTGGGAAATAACTTACATCTAATAAATTATCCTCTAAAATTGATATATCGTGGGTTTGTAAAATCTTACTAATTACTTGTAGTTGTACCATTCTTTAATCTTGCATAATAAGCCTTTCTTGCTTCACTTATATGCTTTCTCCCTTCTTCTGACATTTTCTTATGTTTTTTACCTTTTCCTCCCTCACTTATATGGCGTTTATGTTCTTCTGATAATTTCCTACCTTTTAAACCTTCACTTATATGTTGCTTTGCCTCGTCAGAAAACTTCATACCTCTGTGAGCATCACCTATCTTCTTTTTAGTTTCTTCCGTATGTCTATACTTGGAACTAATTTCTCTTAACTTTTGTTTAGTTTCCTCTGTATGTTTACAACCTTTCTTTTTATCACTTATACGTTTCTTAACCTCGTCAGTATGATGACGACCTATCATCCCTATTTTTAATTCATACCTGTGTGCATTAACATAATCCCAAGAACCTTGTCCACCCTCAACAAGATTATAAAATTCTTCATTATCGACGGCATCATATAATTGTATATAATACTTTTCCTTGGAATTTAATTCTTCTAATGTATCTGCCGTATCTAAAATGACTTTCTTAAAATTTTCAATACCATATTTACTTATTGCTCGTCTGATTATTTTACCGGAACCCATATAAGTATCAACAAACTCATTTGATTTGTGTTTACCTATATAAGATTTATTGTTTAGGAGGTTTATAATTTGATAAATATAGCCATACATCAACGCATATCACCACCTTTGAATACTACCACTTGTGTAGTATCTGACCATATTCTACTTGCTAATTTCATGCCTAATCTCTTTTCAAGACTTGCTCTATCATCATAATTGCCAGTGAATATATTAGACAAACCATTAAACAATCTGTTATCTATATACATAAGAAGTTGTGAATAATCGTAGGCACTTACATCTGTACTTGCTATATCATCCCATACTACTAAATCTACGGTCGATAATTTATTTCGCAATTCCTCAAATGCTTCATCTTTATTATTAAAGTCTTTACATTTCAATAAGAATGTAGGTACATGAATGAAGATACCTCTAGTTCTAAATCCATTACCTGCCCATATCTCATCAAAGTATTTCAACATGAGTTTTATAGCCCATGATGTCTTACCATTACCAGTTATTCTGCTGGCGATATAAAGATTTTCACCACACTCTACAAACTCTACTATATTCGACTTTATACCTGCAAGTTGCATAAAAGCATCTTTATCACATTTAGGTGCTGTAAGACTTTGAGGTATTTGTTTTGCTTTTGGTATATTACTTGTGTCCATTAATTCTGACATTTCTAAATATCGCACACATGAGTTAGTGCAGGGTTCTTGACAGACATAACGATACCAACAATCAGAACGTCTCTCCACTGCTATCAAATTCTCCTTTCACAGATTTTATATTATCATCTTCACCGAACTTCTCTTTACCTTTGCTATAAGATTTCTGCTCAAAGAATGAAGCCCAACCTCTCTCTATCGAAGTATTGACTACATCTATCTGATTATCCATCTTTGCTAATTTCTTTAGCATGCCAGTCCATGTGCCTGCATATAGAGGTTTGTCTTTCATCTGCAATCTTATTTTAAGATATTCTGTAAGAGCATCTATAAGACCTATATTATTTGTAAATTCTAATATCTGGTCATAACATTTGTCATAAAGATTACCGCGTTTTTTATTTGATTTAATTTTACCAAAAAACTCCTCTTCCTTTTTATTATAATAATTATTTGTCTTTTCTTCTTTATCTTTTCTTTTGTTATTCTTATTTGGCTCTGATTTCGTAAGGTCTTGTTCTTCGTTTTCATCATCCCTTGTCGTGCGATTTCGTAACGACTTGTCGTGCGACACCAAAAACATATTGTTTAGATTATCTTCATTTATTTTATAATAGTTTACCGCTGGTAATCCTCGCTTAATTACAGATACTATTTCATTTTCTTTTAGAATATCTAATGCCTCTCTTTGTGCATAGTCTGTTAGACCTGTATTCTCTCTTATGTTTTCTCTTGTAGAATAAAAAGAACCTTCAACTAAATCTCCATTATTTGACCAGTATTCATGTTCTCTACATAATTCCCCTATCAATACGGCAGCATTAAGTCCTAATTCTCTAATTAAATGCTTATTTACCATTATAAATCCATCATTAGCCAATAATTTTGTTATGTTACTCATAATTATTCTCCTCTAGTGTATCGTGAAATTTGCTATGGCATTTATTGCAAAGTACAATTAAATCATCTTTCATATGAAATAATTCGTAGCCGTGATGTTCATAAGTTTTATGATGTGTTGCAAGATTTTTGTTAGAATTACAAAGTTGACATTTATAACCTGCCATTTGTTTTGTCTTTTCTGCTATTGCTTTCCAATAAGGAGTTAATAAAAAATCTTCGTATGCAATATAATATCTTATATATACTGCTATATCATCCCAGGAAACATTTGAACAGTTTAAGTCTTTAATCTTTGAGTTTGTATTAAGCCCCTTTTTCCAGGCTTTATCTATTGATATGAAAGTTTCTATGTATTCTTCCGTATTCTGTCTTATTGTATCATTTTTGATTGAACTTAAATCCATGTTATCCATATTGTTCTCCTAGATATGAAAACTCTCACTTCAAGAGTGTAGGGCTCTATCAGTGAGAGTTCGTGAACATATGTGTTGGTTGATATTCAGTTATCATTGATTGACACCCTACATATCAACCAACTTCGCCTTGAAAGGAGGCTACAAATGCTTAATCACAAGCAATATTATACTAACATATAGTACGTATAATTACAACAGGTTATCGAAAAGTTTTGAGTATTTCTTCACACTGGTCATCTACGCACTTATTTACATTATCCCAAAGCACTGACCTTTCAAACTCCATATCAACTTCTTCGTCAGGTAATGCTCTTTCTTCTGTAAACTCAACTGTATAGAAATTGTCCTTGATTTTGAGTGCTACTCTACTTGTAGCCTTAATTGTTACTGGTATCGCTTTACTTTCTTTCATAGTCTGTCTCCTTATTAAATTTTGATACTGCATAACCAATTACAACTATAGCCTCGACTAAAATTGTAAATACTATACCCACAATAACACCAGGTATTGTTATTACTGCTGTCATCATTTACTATTTCTCCTTCTTCTTTGATATTCGTAACTGAATAACCTCTTGGACTTCTCTACAATTATCCATGCTTACAACAGTGTATTTATCTATTTCATCGTGGTACAAAGCATTTTCAAGCGCATCCATATCTACATATTCTTTTGTTTTGATAATGTCTGTATAGCCCTTTTCTTTTAAGAGTTTGAGAAGTGCCTCTTCGTTCATTTTCTCTTTATTCTGAACAATGTATTTTGCAGTTATGCCATTTACTTCATAATCTTTTAAGCCCTGCTGTGCCATAAGTTCTTTTATTTTCGCATTTCCTGCATCACATTGTTTCTTATAGAAGTCCAAATTCTGCTTGTCGTCATAGTACACTGGTATTAAATTATCTAAAGTTATCATACTATTTCTCCTTCTTAACATAAGCCTGGGTTATACTCCCCATAATTCCATCTCTTCCTGTCTTAACCGTGTTCTTAAATTCTATGAGTTTCATAACGTCCTGAGGTTCCCAAAATCTCGTCTGACGAGGTTTAGCCTGAATTGGTTTGGGTAGCATCTTTGCCCTATCGTGTGTAGGATTCTGTTTGGCCCAACGATACCAGATATTTATAGTTTGTGTAGATACACCAACAGATACGGCTACCTCTTCAATCGTGAGTAATTTGGTTCTTTCAGCCATTGTATTGACCTCCTTTCTATGATAATAAGAACTCCAAGAGTTCTGCTTTATTGCCAGTGATTTTGCCATCTACAATGGCATCACTCAAAGCACCTTTTCTTTCTACCAATTCCCAAATTCTTTCATCTATGGTATTTTTTGTTAGTAAATTATATATTGTAATATTATTATTTTGACCTATTCTGTGACATCTATCAACTGCTTGGTCATATAATGCACGATTCCAAGGATGATCCATAAAAATAAGAACTGTACCAGCAGTAAGAGTAATACCAGTACCCATAGCGCCGATAGTGCCTATAATTATTTTCACATCTTCATCATTCTGAAAATCATTAACCATTACTTGTCGCATTGTATCATTTGTTTGACCTGTAATGATTGCGGGATGATATACATAAAGTCTTCCATATATAACATCTGTCATTTGTGTCCAGTTAGAGAATATAACAACTTTCTTGCCATTATTTATAGCATCGTCTACAAGTTCTTCCATTCTGTCAAGTTTTGCACTCTCTTTAATAGAAGAAGAAAGTATGCCTGTATATCCTGTTGCTTGTCGCATCCGTATAAGTTCTGCAAGAGGATTGGGTGCAATAGATATTTGGTCTATATTTGCTTTTATTTCCATTGTTACTTCTTTGTATATCTGTTCTTGCTTACCTTTCATTTCTACATACTCATCTATGTATGTCTTTTCTGGTAAGTCTAACACATCTTCTTTTAATCGCCGCAACATGATTGTATCAAGTTGCTCCTGAAGTTCTGACATATTTTTATAGCCTATAACTTCATATCCACCAAAACCACCCATTACACAATGATGATTTCTAAAGGCGTAGAAAGAGTGCTTTTCATAACCAAGCCACTTCAATATGATATACAAATCAAGTGGTGTATTCATAAGAGGAGTACCAGTCATAGCAATCTTACATTCTGAATTTAATTTCAAGAAACCTTTACCTTGTTGACTTGTTGGGTTCTTCATCTTATGTACTTCATCAGCCGCTATTAATCCTATACTCTTATTTTTGCATAATTCGCTTATTTTAGCGACTATCTCATCATTACGCAAACTCTCTACGTTAGTTATAAGAAAATACGCTGAAATCGTCTCTGGCGAAGTTATAAGCATATCTAAATCATGTATCTTATCTTGTGTGGAGCCTATAACTACTTTGCCCTTCTTCAATCTCTGACCTAAAATAAAACTTTCTTCATTGGAATGAGTTTTTATTTCTTCTCGCCAATTCCATTTAAGCCCATTAACACCGCATATAATTAAGCAATGCTTATAGCCTTCAGATAATTTCTTTGCTATTGCTATGTCAATGACTTGCTTTGTCTTGCCAAGACCTTGCTCATCACCAAGTAACCAATTCTGATGATTAAGACCAAAGTTAAATCCTATAACTTGATGCTCGAATGGCTTTGTCTTAAACTCAAAATCTTTAGGTGCTAATACTTCTTTCTTTTCAAGAAGTTCTTCACCTGATATTTCAACATCAAACTCTGACAGCCTGTTCTTCATTTCATTAAGTTTTAAAACCGGAACTTCCCATTCTTTATCATCTGGTGACCAATACTTTGTTGGAAAACTTCTGATAATATCAATGATGCGTGTATCATATGGAAATGATATAAACATTGAATAATCACCGTTTGCTCTATTCGATTTTCTGATGTCAATAGTTATCATAGTATTCTCCGTGTAAATGTTTTTGTTCTGCAAACATTATATATCAATAATATAATATTGTCAAGACATAAAAAATCAGCCTGTAAAACAGACTGACTTCTTATTTATTATATATCTTCAAGTTCGTATCTACATTCGCCAGAATTTATTATTTCAAACACTTCTGTTGCTACACGAAGTACATATAGCAGTGGTATATCTGCAATATCTTCATTATTGGTTATGAGTTCAAAAAATTTATCCATATCCATAGTTATCACCTCTTTATTATGTATGCTATCATAAAAATAAGCACCTATCTTTTACGATAAGTGCTTTAAAAGTGCTTATAATACACGTAATATCTTTTTATTGACTTTGCGGCTTAACTTCTTAACTCTGTCAATAGAAATATCAAGGAAATCTGCTATAAATTCTAAGGATTTATCTTGGCTTCTCAAATCGAATACCGCATACTCATATTCAGTAAAGTTGCAATTTTCCTCAAAGTATAAAAGTTCAGGTGTTGTAAATTTTGAAAGTATCATTTCCTCTTTTTTCTTCTACCTGGCCTACTACTTTTTCGTGAAGTTGTTGTTTTCTTAACTCTAATTTTGCCCATCTATTTGAACTTCTCCTTGACTATTATAGACAACATTTGCATCATCTTGGCCTGTTAATTCATATGATTCAGTTACGCTCTCATCCGGTAAATTCCAAGCATATAACCAAGCAATATTACTGGCGAATAATAGAACTATTGCAATAACCAGCATAATAAAATATCGCCTAGATTGTGCTTTTATCTCATGTAATATTTCAGTTGCCAGATTATCCATCATTTCACCCCTATAGATGCCCACGTTTTAGGTCCTATAATACCATCTTCTTTAAGTCCATGTACTGTTTGCCACTGTTTAACTGCTTCTTCTGTATTCGGTCCAAATATGCCATCCTCTTTTCCACAAGGATAATCATTTGCATTAAGATATTTCTGCCAATTCAGTACGTATGCGTTCTTGTCACCCTTCTTTAATGTAGGTAAATCTTCAAACTTTTCTATGGGTTTAGGTTTAGATATATAGTTATTGCCAAGAACTTCTTTATCCCAATCATATAGATGATACTTTTCTATAGTATTTATGAGGGTTTGAGTATATGCGGGCGAAGTAGCATAGCCATCATTCTTCACGTTGATACAAGCCTGTCTATAATCTTTACAGCCACGAAGATTTTTGTATCTATCCATGCGATTAAACATTCCTGAATGGTCTGATATACTCTCTTGCCAACTAGGATATTTTCTGAATTTTGCATTAATTTTACACTTAACACCATTATAGTATTCAGTTGTAGGCATTGTTACAGATTGACCATTATACTCACCCTTTATCCCAAATAAGTTATTTGCTTTTTGAGTAAGACCACTATTTCCTTTATTGCTCTCTATGAAAGCCTGGGCTGCGGTAAGAGAAGCAAGAATACCACTGTTTCTCATATCTTGTATTACCATAGGCTTTATCTTTTCAAAAAATGATTTATCTGTATACGCCATAATATTACCCCTTTACTGCGTGTACTGCGCCTTCGATTATTGCATTTAATTCTTCTTCACTCAAATTCAACCCTATATCTTTTGCTTTCTGTATTATGGCATTCATTGCGTACTTCTTCTTTTCTTGCCACTGTTCCGGTGTGTAAATTTTTTCTGCTGACCTTACTACTATTTCTGCAAAATCAATCAGGTTTATATACTTATCTTCACCTATCTTATTCTTTAACCATGGTATAACATAAGCGGAAATAAGTATTAATACTACTGAAAGTATAGCCTGTGTAAGTTCTGTGATTAATTCTGGACTCATATTATTACCTCCTTATTTATGGCAATATAATACAACATATTAAATGTTTTGTAAACCAGTTATCATACTTTTAAACACTTCTCTTTCTTCTGGTAAATCTGTACTTGAATATAACTGTCGCAAAAATTCAGAAACTTCCTTACACACCAATATTATCTGTTTTTCTACAAGTTTTTCAGAAACCTCACCTAATTGATACCTTCTCTTTATATCAACATATTTTATATATTGAGGCAAAATATCTTCTGCCTCATACTGATAAAAATTGTCACGGACTATATATAGATGTGCCAACTTTTCACAATTCTCAAATGTTGTACTATCCTGCTCTAATTCTGATATAGTTCTGTTAATATCTTTTACGTCCATAATATCTCCCTTATAAAAGAGGGCGTAAAAATACGCCCTCAACACATTATTTAATTTTATTGATGCAGTCCATGATAGCCTGACGTTCGTGTTCTGACATTGTATCGTCCATAAGGGTCTCTAACTTTTGTACCATCTTTTTCTTTGAGGCGTCCCTGCTGTACCCGTAAGAGTTTTCGTAGGATTCCCGTCCTCTATCCTGACTATTACGAAAGTTATCCCTGCTTTCATTGTAACGTCCATCACTATCACCATCACGACCACGGCGAGCATTGCTCATGTCATCGTTTGACATTCCGTCATTCGACATATCGTAAGACCACTCAGGCATCATTCTGTTACTTACATTGTCATAACTTCTACCGTCATAACTTCTGTTATCGTAACTACGGCGATAAGTATTAGACATACCATTACTCATGCCGCCTTCTTCTGCCTTCATATAGTCTATACATTTATCGGTGTTCTTAATTGCAGCCATCAGTTTGTAAAGATTATCTAATGACTGGACATCGAGGTCACCTTTCTTCTCAATGTCTTTAACCTCTCGTTCAAGCATATCCCGGAGGTTTTCATACATCTGTATTTTGTGCATAATCTATCTCCTTTCTATGCTATTCTCGATACGGTAAAGTTTGCGTTCTGCACATTGATAACCGGTGCAGGTGTCACTGTCGGGTCTGTTGTTGCTGGTACAGCATCCACTGAAAGTGAGAAACAGCACCCTCTAGGTACCTTTATGATTGCAGTACTGGTAACATTGCCATACTCATCTGCGGCAGCAGGCGTAAAAATCGCTCTACTTGTAAGACGAGGTTCACCATTAACTGTGACGGCTATTGCTATGGGAGTTACGGTACCACCTTCTGGTACCGCAATATTCCCATTAAATGTTACCTGATAAGTTGCGAAGCACTGGTTGGTTACTCCACGCAGAATAAAAACTCCAGTTTCGTCCTCGTGATAAACACAACCACGAGTACAAGGAATAGAAGCACTAAATATTACAGGTGCATTTAAAGATACTTCCTGTATTGCATTTGCTAAATATTCTGCTGCCATTGTTTATCCTCCTTATGCTACGCCACAACCACATCCACCATTGTTGCAAGTGAAGATAGGTGTTCTGCCATAGACCGGAGTTGAAGGAACAGGACAGTTAGAAAGTCTGTTATACAACTGGTCAACCTCATTAGAAAATCCCTGCTGAATAAATGCGTTCTGTGCTGTCTGGCTTTCACGAAGCGTTGCCATATTAAGCTGTGAACGGAGATTATCGTTCTCACGTTTGAACCCATCAAGTTCAAGCTGACATAACTTGTCAAGCACCGCCTGTGTACTCCGTGTCTGCGAGTCGATGATATCCCTGGTATTCTGCATTGCCTGTGTTCTGTCAGCACAGTTTTCTGTTGCAACTGTGTATTTAAGGTCAGCAATGCCAGCCCTATTCTCACAACAACAATTCTGCAAAGCACTCTGCAGGCTAAACATCTGTTGCATATCTGCCATCTGTCTTGTGTTTGCACCCTGTTCAACACCAGAAAATCCATTAGCAAGAGCCATCTGAATATCACTTCCGGTATTGCATAACTGTGTTGAAAGTGAGTGGATGCCATCTCTTATGCTCGTTACATTATCGTTGAGCATCTGGTTCTGGAATCCATTTGATGTGAGATTAGCCTGGTTCATCCAAGGATAAATACCATCCATTCCCCACATTCCACCGAAGCCACCATTGCCCCAGCCATTATTGCCCCAACCGAGAAGCAGAAGCAGAATTATCCATGCCCAATCTCCGCCAAAGCCATTACCAAAACCATTTCCACCTGCATACGCAGGTGCTACCGGCATATACATGCCTGTGTTACCTTCTGATAACATTTTCGTTTTCCTCCTTGTGAAATATAATCTATATCAAAGTCCCGTACGCTGACTTTAACATCATCTACCAAACATCTTTTTAAACATAGGATTATTAGCCATCTGCATAGCATTATTAACCTGTGTCTGTGTCACCTGACCAGAATTTAGAAGATGCTGAATAATGTCATTTGGATTATTTATATTCTGTGGAATATTAAATTTACGTGACAACATCTGAATTGGATTCTGTTGCATTTGATTATATAAGTCCATTATATTTTGCATATTATCTACCATATCAATCGTTGCCGTCCTTCTTTCGTCTTGTCGAAGTTGTGGGTTGTTCCATGTTCTTCTTAATGGCATCTAACTCACCCCTTAACTCATCTAACTCACAATTTAATTCGCCCATTCTCTCCCTTAACTCATCTATCGAATTAGAATGTTCTGGCACTTCTTCCACATCTTCTTTCACCAACTTGTATTTCTCAAAAGAAGGGCGGTCAAGTTGTGAAAATCCCATAGTCTTTGTATAGACATAAGGCGCATTTTCATTTTTGAAAGTTACTGAATTACCAGGCGCAACTGGATAATTTCTTGCAACTTCTTCACTCGGTACTGAAATAAATCCATTATTCTGTATTTGAGGTTGTGCCTGTTGTGTCTGATATTGTGGTTGATTTTGTATAGGATAATACTGTTGCTGATAAGGGTTGTAATAGTTTGTCATTTCTTATTCCTCCTTTTTCCAATAATATATTGGTACTTCATCACCACTATCCCAAGTATCGTAATAATTGCCATCTCTCACTGCTACTACATGAGTACCAGTAGCAAGTATATATGTACCTTTTGGATAGTCTTCCACAAACTCTTTTACTTTATAACAATCGGGACAAGTATTAGGAATAATTCCTCTAATATAACCTATGTCATGTAGATATGAACCCCAAACATTATTTGCTGATGGAATATCTTTCATTTCAAAACTTTTTACCATGAGTTCTATAAAAACGTCATCCCATGACTTCTCATCCACCAAACTTATTGCTCGGATAACACAATCACCTGTTAAATTATTTTTGGGATTAGGATTAGTAAGAATGAAACTCATAATTATACCTCACTTTAGATATAATTATGAAATAAAAAAGAAATCGTAACTTGTACGATTTCTGTAAGAAAAGTGCTATATTATGTAAACGTCAAATAATGCGCTTAATTTTCGATTTAACACGCTTTGCAAGTTTAGATACTGTACTCTCGCTTACGTGCATTGCAAGTGCTATTTGCACGTTAGAATAGTTTTTTGAGCGTAAATTGAAATATACTCTTTCACTATCTGTAAAATTGCAAAGTTTTCGTAACATTTCCAATTCTGGAACAGTGAAATCACTTATCTTTAACCGTTCACTCATATGTCCATATTGATGTTCATGTTCGCATTATGTATTATGCTATCTCCTGTCCATTTGCTCAAATTTTCTACCCTTGCTTTATGTACTACAAAACCAGTATGCACACCTAATTCTGTCCAAACAAGCGGACACACAATGGATACAAAAGAATAATCTTGAATACCTAAATCGTCACCGAAAATAGAAAATATCAGGCAAAGAATTGTATATATCCAAGTTAAACTTAAATTGGCGAAATAGAGTTTATCTGTAAAACCTCTAAATCTCATATGTCTTTGATTTACCACATTATTTACCTATAAGAGTAACCAAATGCTCGTCTAATTTATGCCTTGCTTCTGTAACTTTGCCATTACATCCTTGCTGGTATAGACCATCTAATACGGCTCTCATGCACTCTGTCAATATCAATAATTCTGCCTTGATTTCTTGTATCTTTGCTTCGGTATCAGTATGGTTATCGTCTATCTTTTTATCTACTTCGTCAAGCCGCTTATTGAATTTATCTACTATTTGTTTCCGTTCGTTATATACATCTTCAAGACCTTCGTCCCATAGTTTTTCTTTTTCTTCAATAACTTTGGCTGCTCTATCCCAACCATCTTTGCGCTTCATATCTTTGTCAGATGCCTCTTTCATTTCTCTAAAATTTTTAACCACAAACCACAATACTATAATGATTGCAAGTGCTTGTGTTAGATGGTTAAATGTTAAATCGAGTATATCCATTGGTCTTTTCCTTTCAATGTATTGTTTTACAAAACCCGAACTAACATCACACCTTAGATGGTGCAATGCCGTTCAGTAAAAGTTGTCATTCCTTTTTCTTACATCGTCGTATTCGTTTCAGAATACGTCAATCGTAAAAATACTCGATGTCCGATGTCAATGTAGTGCCCGATGATATTATTGAGCCGCCTGCATTAGTGGTTGAAAAAAATATATTTATAAACCATCTATTATTAGAGCCATCATAACCACCGCTTATCAATCGTATAAGGCTTGCTTTTACCATATCTTTGGGAATCGGAACACACGCACCCCAGTTGTTACCCGAACTTGTTTCCCCAATATGAGCATATATTATTGAGCTTGCTTTGCTGTAAGCGTCCAACCATCTATCAAGAACTGAAGCACCTGTTGCCTTTTTTAACTTGTTCGCTTTTACTGCGGGTTCTAAAGCCATAAATCTCACCTCTCTTTATGTCGTATTCCGCTAATAATATGCCATACCATTCACGGCTGACCTGCCCGGATTAACAGATCAGACCGTTTTATGAATGGAGGCCCAAAATGAATAAGAAAATTATCCTTCTTCGTTCGGTTCGGGTTCGACTGCTGTATTGTCATAGTCCGACATAACTTTATTTCCGTACATATCAAACAGTATGACCATTACAAAGTCGTTGCTATCTTTTGTTATAGCCGCCTTACGCGCATGGAATGCGTTTTTTGCCTCGTAAAGGCTGTTGTATGAGTTAGTCGCTTTAAACTCCCAATTGCCACTTGCCTTGTACCTGTATGCCTCTGCTACAAAGTATTTTGTGTCCATATTGATCTCCTTTCAATTATGAGTTAGATATACCTACCGCAAGGTTTGCGGTTGTGGCTGACGGAAACGTTACACTAATTGTCCCGTCGCCGTTATTTACTATCGTGCTGTACTTTACAGGGTCGCTTGTGCCATTGTCGCCCAACAAACATACGATTTTGGTAGTTGAGGTTACACGCGGGTCGGTGCCACTATTTGGCAATACTACGCTGTCTGCGTTTGATACACTCCCCTCGACCCATTGAATAGCTAACTTATCTTTAACATTACTCCAAAGGCTCTTTTTCTTTGCCGTAGCAGAAGTATCATAGAACGGGAAATAGTCATTATCCGCTATGTCTGTCTCGGCTGGATCATCTACATCATACGATGATGACGAAAGTGCAAAATTCAATACCTTAAATGCTCCACCTGTTACTGTTCCGGGAGTATCTCCACCAGATACAGGATATATATCACTTACAGCACCAAGCGCATCATATATCAAAGTGATATAAGCACCTACACCATATTCTGTGCTGAACTTTGTCGTTTCTCTCAAAGCAACTGGATGATAAGTTGAACCATTATCTAATGAAACATAAACTCCATATTCACTACCAGCAACTGGTATCTTTATTGTCACCATGTCACCATCAGCGACGGTCAACATAGTATTATAGATATATTTTGCAGGGAAGTATCTTGGACTTACTCCTGCACCTGCATCATATCCAGCAGTACCAGTACCAGTTAACAATTCATTCAAAGCCTGTACAGTAGTCTTATCAGTGACTAGGTTCTTTGCAACCATCAACTCATCACTAGCATTGACCATAAGTCCCGAACCAATTGTGCTGAACGGTTTACTTGATATACTTGACCATCCACCAACTGTTCCATCTTGTGCTAATATCTGCCATTCAGAAGCAGATGTTGATGGTACAACTCCTGTCGTATTATCTTGCTTACATACCCAGGCAACACCGTTGTATCTTACCCAATCCAGTCTATTATATACATCTGTGCTAGTCCAACTGCCTCTGGGTATAAGCAATACTCTACCAACTACGGACATTTTAACCTCCTTCTTAACTGTGACCTATATCCCACTCTAAATTACCGGTGGAATTATTTATACTGAATACCAGAGATGTGCCTGTTATCTCAAGTTCTCCTGTGACAAAGTTCATGTTAACTACCGGGGTCACAAAAGATACAGCCGCATCTACCAAATCCCAATAATTATGTGATTGTTCTGAATAATATTTACTATTATTGTGATAGGTAGGATCAGTAGATGGTACTGCTGAACCACCACGTTCACCTACTGCCCATGCCTCTGAATTGCGCTCACTTGTTGCCGCGTTTGCTTCTGATAAAGCGGCGGCAGTAGCAGAGGCATCACCTTGCTCCGAATAATATTTGGAATTGTTATGATACTGTGGCTGTGTATTATCTACAGGTACACCACTTCTTGTTCCTATTGCCCATGCTTCTGCATCTTCGATATAGTGGATAATAGAAGAAGTGGTACCAATCTCAATAACTCTACCAGCAGTAAAGCATATATAAATTTTTTCATCATCCTGAGATACTGCCCATTCACCCGGTACCATTTTATTCGGGTTAAAGTCTACGGCAAGACCTCTTCTCATTTGTATGGTTCTTACATCTATAGCCACGTTCTTTACCTCTCTGAATTATTATAACATCACTGTTTGGCATTTACAAGTTGTTTCAATAATTCTACCTCTTGCTTTAATGTGTCTATTTCTTCTTGTTGTGTCTTTAAAACATTCATCATATGCGGTATGAGTTCTGTATAGGTCACCCCGTATTTATCATTATCTGGTTGAGGTTTTGTCAGTAAAGCAACTGGCTCATCCACTCCATTTTCTTCAAGCACTTTCTCAAGGTCTTGCGCTATAACTCCATAATGTGTCTTATATGGGTCACTCTTAAAACGAAATGAATATACAGGCGTGTTCAAGACAATATTCTTCGACAAATCCTCGTCAAGAATTTCTATGTCTTGTTTTAATCTTATGTCAGAGGAAATAATTTGATTTAAGTACCAATAAATATCTGTCGCACCGCCGTTGACCCAATGCCAGTTACCGCTCTCGTAATACATACAATTACACTGTCTGTTACCTATATCAAATTTCCATTGGTTTGTATTGAATTGCGATGTATTAGATTTTTCTCTAAACCGTATACCGCCACCGCTACGAACGGTTATTGTTCCATCTTCGGCAAGAATACCATTGTTATTGATGATAATTTTTGTCGTGCCACTCGCATTTTTAACATTAATCTGCCCATCGTCATCATCATTGCCACCAACACTCACTGAACCTAATTTGGCTTTTATCGCGGCAAGATTATCTACACTTATTTTTAAGGCAGTGACCGCGCCTGTTTTGATTTTATCTGATGTTACCGCTTCTGTTTTTAACTCATCAGCAGTAATTGCATTTGACGCAATCTGATTAGCGGTAATTGTATTGGTGGATATTCTCCCACCGTTAATTGTAGTAGTTCCATTATTTATGCCATTGACAATGCCCGTAATACTTAATTTCCCACCGTCAATAACCGTACTTCCCGTACTACTATTTATTGCGGAGATAACGGCTGATTTAATACGGTCGGCGGCAATATCACCCGAAGTAATGTTACCCGCTTTTAATTTTATTACATTGATTACACTTGCATCAATAGTACCGGCATTTATCCAATCAGCAGTAAGTCCATGAACGTAAATCAAATTCATAAGCATGGTGGCTGTAGTTATATCTACACCACTATTCCAACTTCTTTGCGGTGTGTTATAATTATCTGAAATAAATATACCATTTCCGCTTATCATAACTACGTTTGCACTTGATGCAAGAGTATCTCCACTATATAGATATGTTACATTGCTTATCTTTGTTGATTTATATCCTAATGCCTGATTTGCTATTTCATTGAAATGAGCAACCATGGTGTTATATGCATCCATATTCTCCTTTGCTTTTTGTACTGCTTTAGCCGCTGGATTTACATAACGAGAATTTTGCTTTACTGGTGACTCTGCGGTACAACTTACTTCTGTCATTCCTCCTGTTACAAAACGCACATTTGTGATTATCGTAGGATATATATTTCCTTTAACATCGTACACTAAAGCACAATCACCCGCTTCAATAGTAGGGTCTTGAATTGAAGAACAAGAAAATACTCTGAAAGAAAGTGGCGCAATAACATTCCATACAGAAGTAGCAACTGTATTAGCAATAGCCTGTGTTTCTATAAATGGATTACCTGCTATCTGCATAGCATAATCATCCCAATTTGTTACATCTGGATAATGAACTGATTTCGTTTCTGATGAACCGCTACTATTCACTACCTCATATGATACCATTATTCCTGTAAAATGAATGTCATCCGTACTTACTGTAGTTCCATTAGTAGCCGTCAAGTTGTGATAATACTGTATATCTGTAAATGAACCACCATCTATTACATCTCCTTCTGTCCAAGGATTAAAACTACCACCATCAACTACATCTCTAGTAGTATCTACACCGTCCCATGGCAAGAAACGACCGCCATCAAGAATACTCGAAAACGGTGACATAGCATAATATTTTAATTTGAGGGCACCTGATGGTATTATTACTGCATTACTCCCTGCTATCTGCGCTATGAATGAAACTACTTCACGATATGTTATATCTTTAGGCTTTTTATATACAGTTATGTTCTGATTAAGAAATGATGAAAATCCTATTGCTACACCACAATCTGTACAACATCTGCGGAGAATGGTATATAAAGTTTGACCACCACTAAAATTAAGTGTACAGTCGTTGAATGACTTATCAAACATATACATATTATCTACGCCTGTAATTTCTACAGTAGCACCATGAGAAGCAGGTGTGGTAACTGTAAATGTTCCAATAAATAATTCAGTTGATACTAACTTTCCATCCTCGTGATGAGATTTAGGGAATACCACCTTTAATTCAAAGTATGACATATAAAAATCATAATTTGAAAATTTACCATGTGGATAAGTTACTGTAGTTTTTGTATAATAAGTATTCTCTTCCCATGTAGGAGCACTACTTCCTGTTACAGGAAAATATTCAAAATCAAAATATGTGAAATAGTTTGTATAATCAGTTGACCAATCTGATGGTTCCGATGTTTGAAGTGTATATACATCTTCTACTCTGCCGTCTGTATTATCGAGAAGAAGTGTAGCGGTCTTACCAATAGCACTACCTAACTGAAACGCTTCTCCATCATTCCAATCATCTGTAAAACTATTTCCTGATATTCTGAAATCAGAAGGTGTTAAATTAAGTTCAGTACCATCATGTAACGTAACATGAGCGTAATTAACAAAATTACGCCTAGTGTTCATAGTTATTCTTGTTTCTTCACTAACTATTCTCATGCTCTTACTCCATTATGAGGATTGATTGCTCTAATGTTTATTGAAAGACCCTTCCAACTCTCCTCATTGTATAAATGGTCTTTATATCTATACTGCCTCAATCTTACGCAATCTACATTGAAGTTACTGGCATAAAAATCATCATAAGTCCATCCATCAAATATACTAAAATGATGCATACTGAAAGATGATTTATTTACCATGAGGTCTAATATCATACGTACATCATCTGTACTCATATCACCCCAAACCATATCATATCCTACAATAGTTCCCATTGGTGTGTTATGCATTACTAAATCTTGTGTTCTATCACTATCTTCTGTTGATGTAGTTGCAAGAACAGGCTTATATTCTACAGGTGCTTTTATTTCTATATAGTCACCAACATTTCCATATTTACCTGTATCATCACGTATTGTAAAATTAGCCATGTTATTCTCCTTATGCTAATTCAAATGGATTTTTACCAGTACTTGTCTGTATTATTCTACCACCTGCTATCGTGTATTGTGCAAGAGTACGTCTATCGGGCAGTATAAAGTTTATCTGTTTAACACCACCAACATCACTACTTCTCAAAGCCTGATTAAATGCTTCAACCATGGTAGAAAGAGGAGTTTCAATATTAGTACCTGACTTCTGGTCACCAAGAACTGCCATAAACTCTTTGTTAGGAGGTATTACTGCACCTTGAGCAAGTCTAGGTATAGAAACATGAGATATAGGTTCAATACCTGCCCAATCCTCACCAGTAATCTCTGCTGCCCATGTTACAACGTGATTGAACAGACCAAAGAATCCATTCACAACATCTATTATCCCATTAATTCCGTTCTCTAATTTACTTATCATCCAGTTTACTGCTTCTACAACACCACGTTTTATGCCGTCCCATAAATCAGTGAAGAATCCAGCAATAGCAGTTGTACAAGTTTCCCATGCTTCTTGTAACGGTGTAATTATATGTTCTTCTAACCATGAATATACAGCATCCCATACTTCATGTATTTTATCTGATACTGCATTCCATATCTCTGCAAGTTTATCTTTAAATGCTTCCCATTTTGCAATTAAAGGATCTATAATGTTTGTAAATAGCCAATCTTTAACGGCAGTCCATATCTCTGTAACTTTATCTCTGACTCTATTCCATATCTCTGTGAGTTTATCTCTGAATGCCTCCCACTTTTTAATGAGTGGCTCAATAACATTCTGATAAAACCAAGATGAAACAACTATCCATATTGCTTTTATTATTATCCATAAGCCCTCGAATATTGCATTAATACGTGTCTTAAGGGCTTCATTTATTGCAATCAAAGGATCAACAATTTTAGTCTTAACCCAATTTACTGCTTTATTCCATACACTGGTTACACTATTCCATAATCCTATGAAGAAGTTTTTAAGTGTTTCTACGCCAGTATTCCACATATCCTTTATTTTCTGCCACATATCTGTACACCAAGCAACTATGGCATCCCAATTATCATGTATGATAATAGACAACTGTGAGATAGCGAATATTATTGCCGCAACTGCTGCCGCTATAGCAATACCAATTCCTTCTATAGGTGCAAGTATTATTACGGCCACTGTTGCTATAGCTATACCTATTGCCTCGAGTATTGTAGATATTACATTCCATCCTTCTTCCCACATTTTGAAAAACTCATATACTGCAAGTGCCGCACCAGCTATACCTGCTACAAATGTGGCAATATAACCTATTGCAGTTCCTATGGCAGTAAGCACTGTTGTAATAGCACTCCAATTTTTTACTATCATAGCAATATCTTTGATTGCTATGGCAACATTACCAAGAATACTGGCTACTTTAGATAATCCTTCAAGTGCTATTAAGGCTTTTACTATGCCCCAAAGTGCGCTTTCCACATCTTCTGCTGTAATACTATCCATAAATTCACCCATCTTATCAATGAGTTTATCAAAAGTTTCACTATTAAGGAAATCTGCCAATTTCTCTGATATATCGTCTATGAACAGTATTAACCCTTCACCTACACGCTCTGCAAATGGTTCAAGGTGATCCCACAATTCTGAAAGTTTTGAGCGTAAGCCTTCCCAATTTACTTTATTGTTAAAATCTTCAAACACACCAAGTAATTCAGGTAATCCTTTTTCTATTGCCCATTTAGAAAGAGGTAACAAAACTTGTGTGTAGAAATCTTCAAAAACACCAGCAATAGCATCAACAACAGGTTTAAGACTTTCTAACCATTTGTTCATTGCTTCTAACAGAGGTGAGAAATCAAGATTTTTAGCCCACTCTACTGTTGCGCTTGTCATGTTCTCTATATGGTCAATTATTATAGCCAGTATATCTCTGATATTTTCAAGTATGTGTAATCCGACTTTATTTTTATTCCATGCTTCGTCAAAATTCTTTGTGAGGAAATAAACAATATCACCTATATCTGCAAGTATGCGGAATATATCACGGAACATCTCAACTGTTGCTTCTTGATTCCACATAGTAAGAAAATCTCTACCTATATCAGTAAGTAATGTTTTGATACTGTTCCACGCACGTTTCCATGAAGCAACAACTATGTCACCCATATCTTCCCATGCTTTCTTTATAGGTGCTAAAAGTTTATTGATTATATCTGCTATCTTCTTTGCAAAGTCACTTATTGGTGTTTCTACATACTTGAAACCAGGTCCACTTGCCCCACCACCAGAACCGCTATCAGTGTCATCATCCTTCTTGGACTGATACTTATTAATTTCATCTATGGGTGAAAGATAACCTTCAAGTTCTTTCTTTGCTTTCTTTGCAGCCGCGCCTGTCTTGTCAAGACTTGCGGCGTAATCTGTTTGAGTAGCAACTGCCTGATAGATTTTACCTTGACCTGTAAGTGTAGCAAATACACCACCGATTAAACTCATTATCTTGGATATAAGTGCCGCTATCTTTTCAAGTACTGGTACAACTACTGTCAATAAAGGCTGAATGGCAGTACCTATCGCGCCTTTCATCTGATTAAGTGCTGTCACGGCCCTTGACATCTGATTATTGACCTCAGGAAATGTCTTTGCCATCTCATCCAAGGCTTCTTTTGCATACTTACGAAGTCTACGGAATAAGAAGAATAGTGAACGTATACCAAAGCCATACCTCAACACATTACTTAAGGCATGTTTAAATCCATCTCTTAATCCTCTAGTGGTACTGCGGGATTCTTTGTTTAGACGAGCCATATGTTTTACTGCTTCTAAAATACCGTTTATGAAATTGCGTATTTTAGAACGCAACGAATCCATAGTCTTTGATATATCTCGAATAATTGTACGCATCAAATAGAAACCACGAGTAGTATTGGTCATACCACCATCAAGTTTACCAACACCACTTTGGCCTCGTTTGAAATTCTCAACTTCAAGTTCGGCAGATTTTATTATTGCAACAAGTCTTTCCCAATTTTGTAAAAATCCAGCATCTCTTGATTCACTTGACAATGTACGTACAATATCTGTATATTCTTTCGATTTTGTCGCAAGTTCTGTCAGTTCTTTACCTATTTGTTCATATCGTATCCTTGCTTCTTCTTGCGCTTTAGGATCCATTGCACGTTTCATTTGCGAATTATAACCACCTATAGCACGCCTTGCCGAAGTCATAGCCTCAGTAATACGTTTCCACTCATCGGATCCTTTACCGCCAGATTGTTCAAGTTTTATCTTTTCCTCATTTAGATGTTGTAATTGGGCTCTTGCTTCACGTGCCCCTTGTGCCATTCTTGTATAATAATCTTCATCTACTATACCTTTTGTAACTAATGGCTCTAATTTTTCACTTTCTTTAAGTAATTCCTGCCTCTGTCTTGCAAACTCACTAATTTTACTTTGAAGTTCATCCTCTCGTCCAGCCCATTGAGTTCTAGTCTGCTGACGTTCCCAAACAGCCTTATACTCATCACCCATCCTCAATAATTTAGATGCCGCGCCAGAAGCTGCCTGCTCTATCTTCAATATTTTAGCACTAAATTTATCGGCATTTTTACCATCAAATGCCTTGTTTATACTTTTTTCTAAATCATCGAGGATTTTCTTTGCACTACTGAAACCAGAAATATCTGCCTTTGTATCATTGGCAAATTTTTTTAGATCCTTTATTGCCTCATCAGAATCCAACTGTAATTTCAGCGGTATTGTAACTTCTGCACCTTTTCTACTCATATATCTTTACCACTATTCCACAACTCATGTACTAAATCATCCAACTCTTGCTCATCGACTGTCTTTGAGTTCCATTTAAACATATCTGGATTCTCATGTCTAAATTTCTGTTCCCATTTTTCAAGTTTCTCACCCTTTAAAATCTTATTGCGTATAGAAACTACTGTGGCTAACACACTCTCACCGATAGACATATAATATCCTAAAAATGTCCACCAATGAACATATGGTTCAAGTCGTATTTCTTTTCCAGCGACATTGTTTATTGCAGAGATAATCATTTGAGAATCAGTATCCCAATCTATGAGTTTGAGATTGTTTGTTTTAGAGGTTTCTTCTTTTCCGCAGTTAAAGAATTTATACATTTCCTTAACTAATGACACCAACTCTTGTTCAGAACATTCTGCAATAGTGTCCTCATCAAAATCTTCATAGAATATAATTAAAGAGGCGAGAACTCTATAATTCTCGCCCATATCTATGTCACCAAGTGCCGAAAAGCAATCTAAAACAACTCTGAAATCTCCCGCTTCTCTTATCTTAAACTCTTTATCCTCTACAATAACTGAGGTGGGCAATTCATACATATATGTTGTTCCTTACTTTTTCCTCTTTGTGGTATATTTTGCGGTATGTTTTCTCATCTGCGCTTTGTGCTTTTTACTTTCTTTTTCCCATGAATCCCCGTAAAGCGCCATAAGTTTATCTATGATATACTCATATCTATACTGACCGTTTATTGGATCATACATAGAACCACCGTCGCAACAAACATCACAAACAGGATAATCAAAGATACCATCAACAAGATCCCGCATTTTCTCATCTATAACACGGAACACTTCGATTGCTTTGTCAATCTTTTCCTCATCTTCCTCAGTGTCGATTGATTTTGGAATATCGACAGAGGCCATTTTATTGGCCTCTGCCTGTAATTCCTCAAGTTTAGCCTGAGCATCTTTTGCCCTAGTCATAATATTCATATCTGTCAGGTTAAGACGTATAACCTTTGTGCAATCACCGTTTATCCAAATATTAGTTCTCGCAGTTTCAGATAAGTCAAGTGATATGGCTGTAGGCGTTTCTGCTTCAACATTATCAATCTCTACTACTTTCTTATCTTCTATCATCCTTCATTCTCCTTCTTTATACTGTAGGACTGGGTGTGAATACGAAGTCATCAGCAAGTTTATCAACCGTACCATTAGTAATCTCGTTACTGAAATATACTGAAATAGGCATGTTGACATTTGCATCACCACCGAGGCTGTTATAAGAGATTGTGCAGTTAACGTGCTTCTCTGCCTCATATCCATCAGTTGAGTTACCAACATAACCTGTGATGATGTAAAGCGTAAACTGTGAAAGTTCCGACAGTGCATTCCTCTTTCTGATGTCATTGAGTTTTGCACCAAGTTTCGAACCACCGAGTATCAGGTACGGATCGAAATCCTGTTGAGGCTGTGTCTTATTGATATCAGTATAGTTAATACCGAGAACATCGGTAGACGTTGACTGGTCCGCATTGTACTCAATGCTGGAATCCTCTGTTCTACGCCCAAGAAGTTCACGCTCGGTAGTCGTGCCTTCTGTCCACTCTGCTACGGTCATGAGCAGTTTACGTTCTGCTCTCTGGTGCTGTGCCAGATTAAACTGGTTTACTGCCATGGTTCATTCCTCCTTAATTCCATAATTGTTTCGTTATATCTAGGTACTGTATTTCTAAACCGACACTATATTGCGCTAAAGGCGGCTCTAACTCTGGATTAATGCCGTTAAGCACTGGTCTATTAGATGTCGTTTTTACGCTTTCTATTATACACCATTCTCCAAAATTTGGAAAGTGTCGATTATCATTTTGTTCTTTAATCCAATCTATAAGAGTTTGACCTTCTTCCATATCTTCTATGTTTTCATTGAGATATATTTCAGATGGTATCTTCTTACCAGTACTTGTTTCTTCTGTTACGATTGGATTATACGCTACCGATTTATACATAAGTA
>JAEEGJ010002984.1_pt1 | contig 71684 bp, 50 predicted proteins | sample 8958761 | NCBI WGS metagenome assembly JAEEGJ01 (sample SAMN16246546, study PRJNA631951) | gut metagenome | biome: gut microbiome; feature: rumen; material: RS-attached | host: Bos | place: Iran: Karaj | collected 2018-10 | reverse complement strand
ATCAACCGCCAGTCATATCGCCTCCAGCCCTGGGTCAGCATCAGAAAATCGGCATTTTGTCTGTGTTCTTTGTCGTCTGCTTCAAAGTAATAATCCACATTATTGATATATCCTCTAACTTCAGAACTCAGCAGCATCCAAGTCTTCATGTTCCCCTGTTTTCCGTTGGTCATTGTATGGGCATCAATTGCTGAGAAGGAAAGGTTGGCGTTGGGTTGTGTGCGCAGTTCCAGTTCCACCTTTCCGCAGGGTTTCAGTCTTGTGGTCTTTGCCACCACTCGTATGCTGTCCGCCTTGTCTGGTTTAGGACAGATGAAGAACTGCCTTTCTGCCATAATCCTTCCCCAGCTGTCAAAGACGGTCATTTGGCTCACACCCTCTGGCATAGATCTTCTGTCCAGTTCTATCTCAATGAGTGGAGCGGCTTTCATCGTGTCGCAACGGATGATATTGCCGTTATGCATCAGGACATAACCGAGCAGATTGCCACAGACGCCTCTGGTGCATTGCAACGTGGCAAGCATCTGCTCACTCACGGCATCCACGTTGAGGGCACAACCCTCCTGCTTTGCTGGAGGCAACGTGAAGAACTGCACCTGCTTCTTCTCCCTCTTCTCGAGGTTCCTCATCTGGAAGGTGAGCTTTCCTGTGTCTGGCACTATTTCGAAGGAACCTCTGCCCAATGTGTCCGTTTGGACATTGACAAGTACATCGCCCTTCTCGTTCATCACAAAACCCTCACCCTCGTATGGATTTCCGTTGTCATCGACTGCCAGCATTGCCACACGGCACTTCTTGCCCACAACCATATCACCTCCCTCTGGGTAGAACTGAACACTGATGGTCTTGGCGAGACGATCCGTGTAGATTTCCTCTGCCACAGCCTGCATGTAGAGTGTGTCCAATGGGTCTCGGCGATTGGGGACTCGTTCGTGGTAAGAGATTGGGGTGATGGTCAAATCAGAGTAATCACCCTCCTGCTTGGGTTTCTTCCAGACAGGAATCACCCGTGAGAACACAGCATTCGTGCCCCAATTGGTCATATAACGTGTGTAAGCTCTCACCTCATAGAGCCCAGCCCCCATGATGGTGTCCAGCTTCATCTCTCCGTGCGACATTCCCAATGAGTCAATCGGGTATTTCAATGTCTGCAGCACATCCCCCGTCGGATTCAGTAGCTCCACATACAATACCTTGCTCAAATCAGAGGGATGCCCATTGTCCGTCCTTGTCACATACGCCTTGAACCACAGGGTCTCATTCTCGAAGTAGCCCATGTTGTCGAAGTGCAGGTACACCTTCTCCTGTGGCACGACCTTATTGAAGTTCATCGCTTTCTGGAGATAGGACAAGATACGGTTCGTCTCCTCACTCTGTGCATAAAGCGAGGAAACGGCAAACGTCAAGAGTAATATGTGAAGCAATCTTCTCATCAGGTTGGGTTGATTTAACTTTTCCGTTTGTATAACGTGTAAGTGGGTTAAATGTCAGCGCAGAACTTCCCAGCCCCACGCTGCAATGATGCATCTTTGTTCTTCTTTCTAAATCTTTTATTAATCAAATTATTTCCATGAAGATAATATGGCGTTTCGTAGTGTTTCTTATTCTGCGGTCCGACCTTTCGACTACTTGTTAGCGTTGTTTCGCTGTTCTTCCATTCTGTTCAGTTCCATCAGGTGATGAACAATGGCACTCATCCTGCCCTCGAAGAAAGAGGTTGGAATGATCTCTTCCAAATCCTTGACAGGCAGCGTATGATACTGAATGAAGCACAGGGCACAGCCCTCGTCGTTGACATGTTCCTTGAGGTAGTTCTTGAGGATGGAGTCGGTCTCCTCTGCCGTGTGGTACCTCTTGGCATTCTCTATAAGGTCATCTGTATCTGCCCAGTCCTTGTAGAACTTGGAGCCAGTCAAGTAGAAGCCGCCATTCATTACTTTCACATCCACATGTTCGCCAGGGACGAAGGGGAGACGGACGCAGTGGGTACAGACAGAGCCATCAGGGAAACTGGCGAGAATATCTGCCAGATAGGGCTTGTCAATATAGGTGGAGAAGGAACACTTTCTGTTTTTAACAGAAATGTCATCAATCTGCGTCCTGCTATGTCCATATTCCTTGTCGTACACAAAAACCTGATAGCCAGAATCGCCAATGCCTTGAGAAACATTGACGTTCATGTCGAAATTCGGTTTCAGTCTCTTCACCTTCGCTGCCTTTTGAATGTCCTTCACCACATGAAAATAGCGGTGCTCTTCATCTCCCCAATTATACTTCTGCTCATTATGGAAAGAGAAAGACTTGGTTCCTTTGGGCATAGGTTCAAAGGCATAATAGCCACCAAAGATGCGGATGTCTGTACTATTGTCCTCTTCTACCAATCCCATCAGCGCACGTTTCAACTTGTAGGTGTTGCCATCTTCGTCTTGAAGGTACGAGTTTTTACCAATGTTCATGTTATACGTGTGGTTTGCGTACAAAATCCGAAGCACGGTTTCCTCATCATTGAAGATGACATCTTTCACAACCCAAACTTCTGGGCTTTCGTCTTTATCGTACGCAACATTTTTCCACACCTCGCCTTTCACTCTGGGAAGATGGGGAGATTGCCAATTGGTCTTCTTTCTGATTGCCTCAACTGCACGATTGATCTTCATCCTGTAACTATATGGCCGATCGATGTCGTATTTTCCCTTGTGCACTGTCAATTTCACAGTTTCACCCGGTACGAAGAAAAGGTCTATCCATGTGGAGCGCAGTTCGCCACCAGGGGAGATGCAGCGGACACGTCCTGCTGTCATCTTGTCCAGTGGAATGGAATAGGTGAATTGCTTGTTCACCACAGGAACGGTGGCAACAGGCTTGCTGCCCTCATCAATCTTGAAATACTCGTCAGCCAAGTAGATGTTGTAACATGAGTCCGTGATTTCCTCATCCACATAGCCGTCAATCGTGAACACTTGCTTTTCTTGTGCTTGCATAGCAAGTACATTTAGGCATAATGCCATCAATAATAATACGTTCTTTTTCATATTCTTTGGTTTTCGTAATCTTTGTTTTAGCTTTTTCTGCTTGTATAACGTATAAGTGGGTCAAATGTCAACAAGAAACATTGTTTCTATTGAAGTTTGAAGTTGACAGGGACATTCAATTTCACACGTACCCTTTCTTCCTTGTCTTGTTCTTTGTGTACTCCTGGCTGCCAGCGCGGCATGTTGAGGACTGCACGTAGTGCTTCTGTCTCAAAATCTTTCTTGTTGATTTCAACGAGTTCATTGAACTTACTTTCTGATAGCCCGTATGATTCTGCTGTGCCTTGCGGCTTAACAGTGTTCATGACCACTTTGCAGTGGCTAATGGCACCATCTTTCTCAACAACGTACTGCACCATAACCCTACCTGTCATTCTCATGCGATTTCCATTGGTCGGATAGTGCAGCTCGCGCCCCAGAAACTCCTGCATCGCATTACTGCCGCCAGGAAACTGAGGCAAACTGACGTTTGGAGCGTCATATATGCTGTCACTTTCAGATGCAGGAATACCGCTTGTTGGATCGGATTTCCGCAACTCCTTGGTGGAGATGGGGCGACTCTGATTGTTAACCATCCCAAATGCAGTCAGCATGATGCTATAGAGTGTGGTATTGGATGTGTTGCGCCTCCACACACTATAGCCGCCACGTTCATCTTTATAACAGAACGTGTCATCATCAATCCAATTCACGTCGTGTTTGTGATTGGAGAGAATGAAAACATTCTTACCGATGTTAGATGACTTTTGTGTCTTTGTCTGAAATGCTGTCTGACTATTATTGGGCACTTTCTGGAACCACAACGCTTTTCCTCCTCTTACAACCATATAACGTGGGGGAACATTCTCCATCTCTGTCATCTTCAACACCGATGATATATTCAGCGTGTCTCTTAAGTATCCCAGCATTTTCCATCTTCCAGAGAAAGGGATGTTAGCATCAGGCTGAGATGCGTCTAAAAGCAGATTCCATGTATTTTTTGCTTGCTTCGAGAAAAGATTCCGTTCGTACTTCTCAATCACCCAGCCGTTGTCTACGAAATAGGCATGATTCTGATGCTGGCTCCACCATCGCAGTTTGAACTCTTTGCCGTTACTGTCATAGATTTGTGAACCATGCATATCCCCCCCTTGAGGAGCCAGTCCTGTATAGTTAAAAACAATTGGGTCATTGATAACAAAGTTACATTCAGCCTCATCTTCGCTTGTTGGCCGAACAAACACGGATATCGTCATCCCCTCTTCGCAAATCTTGTACTGGTCGAAGGGTGCATCAATTTCCACACCGCCTCTACCCGTGAGTTTGGTCATCTTGTACGTTCCACGTGGATTCTCTTTCTGTGCGTAAGCCACACAGATGTTTAGGCATAACGCCATCAATAATAATACGTTCTTTTTCATTTTCTTTTGTTTTTATTCATTCACTAATATCTTTCCATCTGACGTCATTCCCTCCACACTGATATACATTTCCTCACAAGTCGAGTTGTTGAAGAACTCCACTTTGGCTTTACCCTGTGCATCCGTAGTGATGTCGGGCTGCCACCAGATGGTGCGTCGAAAATCGGCCATAGGGGGAATCACATTGTAATCTTCTGTCTTGAACGTGGATGCCTGGTTGAAGCCTTGGAAGTAAGTGCGGCGAAGTCCCTTGTCGCTCTCGGAAGAGAAGATGCGATGGGTGTAGAGATAGACGATAATGTTATGTTCGGGGCTTTCGATGATTTCCCACATTCCTAAGGTGGGAGAAATCCTTTCATTAAATACAATATAAATGGATTTTATATAATTCAGCCAATCAGAATACCCTCCACCTTCGTTATTGTCAACGACAAATGCGATGTTTCTACCTTTTCTCTTGTTTCTTGCCTCATACCCATACTTGTCCAACTCTGTGCCCAATTTGCGAGAGATAAAATCACTAGTCTTTGGCACAGGCTCTCCTCTGTCAAGGATGTTATCCAGTTCCCTGTCAGCATTATAGTAAAGTGATGCGTATATCTTTCCATACGCCTCATTCTTGTATCTCCAGTCATCGTTGGTGAAGTAACGTCTCTTTGCCTTCACCGTCACATTGTTCAGCACGTGGTTCTTCTCCGTGATGGGGATGAATTCATCTTCCTCCTCCGATTCCGCAAAGGGATTTCTCACAAAAGCATTCGGCTTGAGCGGATGCAATATCTCCGTCTCAAGAGGTGTGAGGTATCTTGGCACAGGCGAAAACTGCCTGTCGATGCCCACATAGTAGGTCTTTCTTTTCTCGCCACCCTTCGTTTCCCTCGTTGTGTAGATGAACATCTTCCATTCTCCGTCCATGAACGGCATCTTGAAGGCATAGTTGCCCAACGAGTCCGTTACAGCATTGCCAAGCAGACTCTGTCCCTTCTCATTGTAGAGACTGACATACAGCTTCACGTTAGGAACGGGGTTGCGTTTCCTGTACTCTTTCAGTTGTCCATATAAATAGAATTGGTCTTCAATGGGCTGCGCCTTGCGGAAGGTGTAACGCTCAGACATCAGTCGCCAGTCATACCTGCGCCAGCCTTGGGTCAGCATCAGCAGGTCGGCACTTTCTCTGTGTTCTTTGTCGTCTGCTTCAAAGTAATAATCGACATTGTGGATGTACCCTCTCACCTCTGAGGACAAGAGCATCCAGGTCTTCATATTACCTTGCTTGCCATTGGTCATTGTCTGGGCATCCATCGCTGAGAAGGACAGGTTGGCATTGGGACGAGTACGCAACTCCATCTCCACCTTCCCACAAGGTTTCAGCCGTTGTGTGAGTGTGGTGACTTGTATGCTGTCTGCCTTGTTGGGCTTGGGACAAATGAAGAAAAGCCGTTCTGCCATGATTCTTCCCCAGCTGTCAAAGACAGTCAGCTGATTCACACCCTCTGGCATCGCTTGCCTGTCCATCTCTATTTCCAACAAAGGCACAGCTTTGATGGTGTCACAACGCACAATATTTCCATTGTGCATCAGCACATAGCCCAGCATATTGCCACAAATACCATCCGTACATTGCAAGGTGGCAAGCATCTGTTCGCTTACTGCATCCAAGCTGAGTGTGCATCCCTCCGTCTTGGCTTGTGGAAGTGCAAAGAACTGCACCTGACGCTTCTCTTTCTTCTTCAGGTTGCGCATCTGAAAGGTGAGTTTTCCTGTGTCGGGCACTAACTCGAAAAGTCCCCGACCCAATGAGTCTGTCTTCACGGAGGCAAGCACATCGCCTGCTCCATTCATGACAAACCCCTCACTCTCATAAGGGTGCCCATTGTCATCCACAGCCAGCATCGCCACTCTGCATCGCTTGCCTACAATCAGGTCACCACCCTCAGGATAGAAATTCACGCTGATGGTCTTGTTGAGGTCGTCCGTATAGATGCCTTCACCGACAGCCTGTAGATATAGGGTGTCCATCGGTTCGCGACGGTTGGGAAGCCGATGGTGATAAGAAATGGGGACGATGGTCAAGTCCGAGTAGTCGCCCTCCTGTTTTGGTGTCTTGAAGACAGGGATGACACGAGAAAAGACTGCATTTGTCCCCCAGTTGGTCATGTAGCGTGTATAGGCTCTCACCTCATAGAGTCCAGACCCCAAAATCGTGTCCAGCTTCATCTCCCCATGCGACATACCCAGCGAGTCAATAGGATATTTCAGCGTCTGCAACACATCACCTGTCGGATTCAGCAGCTCCACATACAGCACCTTGCTCAAATCAGAGGGATGTCCATTATCCGTCCTTGTCACATACGCCTTGAACCACAAGGTCTCATTCTCAAAATACCCCATGTTGTCAAAGTGCAGATACACCTTCTCCTGTGGCACCACCTTGTTGAAGTTCATCGCTTTCTGGAGATAGGACAAGATGCGGTTCGTCTCCTCACTTTGTGCATAAAGTGAGGAAACAGCAAACGTCAGGAGCAATATGTGAAGCAATCGTCTCATTGTTTCTTATTCATTCACCAATATCTTCCCATCTGACGTCATCCCTTCCACACTGATATACATTTCCTCGCACGTCGAATTGTTGAAGAACTCCACTTTGGCTTTGCCTTGTGCATCTGTAGTGATGTCGGGCTGCCACCAGATGGTGCGTCGGAAGTCTGCCATTGGGGGAACAATATTGTAATCTTCTGTCTTGAACGTGGAGGCCTGATTGAAGCCTTGGAAGTAAGTGCGGCGAAGTCCCTTGTTGCTCTCTGTGCTGTACCTGATATGAGTGTAAAGGTATATCAAAACTTCATTGCTTTCGGATTCAGGAGTGTTTGGGACAATGTACAGGCTCTTTACGTCATTCATAAACCAAGGGAAGAACAAACTGAACTCGCAATAGCCATTATCGGTATAGCCCCATTCCGGTTCGTATCCTCTGTCTCCATTGTCCACAATCCACTTGATAGGGCGTCCATCATATGCCATCCTTCCATTTCCTCGAAGTATTTTCACTGGATTCCGTCCTGTTGTGATCCTCGGCAAATCAATGCACTCTGGGTTATGGAACATCTGATTGTTCTTGCAAAGGAACTCAAAGATGGTGGGTTCTGGCTCACCTCTGTCTAGAATCTTGTCCAGTTCCTTATCCATGTCATAATGGAGGGTTGCATATCTACGACCGTACGCCTCGTTCTTGTATCTCCAGTCATCATTGGTGAAGTAATGCCTCTTTGCCTTCACCGTCACATTCTGTATCAGATGATTCTTTTCCGTAATGGGCACAAACACATTTTCTTCCTCCTCCAACTCTTGGAAAGGCTTCTTCGCAAAGGCATTGGGTGCCAATGGATGCAGGATTTGTCTCTCCAAAGGGGTGATATACCTTGGCTCTGGTGAGAACTGCCTGTCGATGCCCACATAGTAAGTCTTAAGCTTCTCCTTCTTCTTCCCATCTTTGGTGGTGTAGATGCACATCTTCCACTCGCCATCCACGAACGGCATCTTGAAGGCGTAGTTGCCCACAGAGTCTGTCCTGGTGTCGCCAAGTAGACTTTCTCCTTTCTCATTGTAGAGAATGGCATACAGATGGACATTGTTCACGGGATTTCGTTTTCTATATACATTCAACTTGCCCCTCAGAACCATCCTGTCTTCGATGGGCTGTGCCTTGCGGAAGGTGTACCGTTCAGACATCAGTCTCCAGTCATAGCGTCGCCAACCTTGCGTCAGCATCAGCAGGTCGGCACTTTCTCTGTGCTCCTTGTCGTCTGCCTCGAAGTAATAATCGACATTGTGAATATATCCTCTCACATCCGACGACAAGAGCATCCAAGTCTTCATATTGCCCTGCTTGCCATTCGTCATTGTATGGGCATCGATGGCAGAGAAGGAGAGGTTGGCATTGGGACGTGTCTGCAACTCCAATTCCACCTTGCCACAGGGTTTCAGCCGTTGTGTGAGTGTGGTGACTTGTATGCTGTCTGCCTTGTTTGGTTTGGGACAGATGAAGAAGAGCCGTTCTGCCATGATGGCGCCCCTGCTGTCGAAGAAGGTCATCTGGTTCACGCCCTCAGGCGTCGTCTTCCTGTCCAGTTCTATCTCCATCAAAGGCACAGCGATAAGTGTGTCGCAAGCTACGATATTGCCGTCATGCATGATGACATAACCCAGCAGGTTGCCACATACGCCCTTTGTGCATTGCAGCGTGGCAAGCATCTGCTCATTCACTGCATCCACGCTCAGCACACAACCCTCCCTCTTGGCTTCTGGCAGGGTAAAATACTGCATGTTCCTTCGTTCTGACTTTTTCAGGTTCCGCATCTGGAAAGTGAGCTTTCCTGTATCGGGCACCACCTCGAAAATGCCTCTTCCCAACGTGTCCGTCTGGACGGAGGCCAACACATCACCCTTTTCATTCATCACAAAGCCTTCCCCCTCATGCGGATTTCCATTGTCATCGACTGCCAATAATGCCACTCTGCATCGTTTCCCCACAATCAAGTCTCCACCTTCTGGATAGAATTTTACGCTGACGGTCTTCATCAGGTCACTTGTGTAGATGCCATCGTCTATCGCCTTCTGATAAAGCGAATCCTCACTATAACGGTTGTTAGGGTCACGGTTCGAATAAGACGTAGTCCTGATGGTCAAGTCGGAATAATTTCCCTCCGTCTTGGGAGCTTTGAATACGGGGATTACACGAGAGAAGACGGCATTCGTGCCCCAGTTGGTCATGTATCTTGTGTAGGCTCTTACCTCATAATAACCCGACGTGAGCAAGGTGTCTAACTTGATGTCTCCATGCGACACACCCAACGAATCAATGGGGTACTTGCGTGTCTTCACCACATCGCCACTGGGATTGAGCAGTTCCACATACAGCACCTTGCTCAAGTTGGAGGGACGTCCATTGTCCGTCCTTGTCACGTATGCCTTGAACCATAAGGTCTCATTCTCGAAGTAGCCCATGTTGTCGAAGTGCAGGTATACCTTTTCCTGTGGCACCACCTTGTTGAAGTTCATTGCCTTCTGAATGTAAGCAAATACAGGTGAAGCGGATACCGCTTTTTGTGCCACCTCTATATTCGGTTTTTCATCCGCAATCATCCGTTCCAGCGTCGTTCGCTGCATGAAACTGGCCTCTTGTTGAAGGTCTGGATTGGTGCCTGCCGACAAGATGGCCTTCAGCAGATTCTCCTTCACTGCAACGCTTTTTTCAGCCAGAACGGCAACATTGTCAGCATCTGCCAACGTCATGTTGACCTCCAGATTGTTCGAATAGACTTGTGCTGCAGCCTTCGCCACCTCAGTAAAGCCTCTTTTATGCGTGTAGTGGACTTGGATGAGCACAGCGACATCCTGTCCCATGACCCTGTCCTCGCCCAAACGATCCATGCTCGTCATCAGTCCTCGCACAGCGCCATCGAAACGAAGCAGACGGAAAGTCTTGGCATCAATATAGAGTTTGCCATACAGGATGCTTGTCGTTGTTTTCACTTTCGGCTTCAACTCCACCACATACATCAATCCTCCGCCATCCGATTGGAGCGTCTGGCTGGAGATGGCATAATAATAATTCAGGAAACGGCTTGAGAAGGGGGCTTGGAAAGGTTCGATGACCGAACTCTGCAAAGGTACTTGTTGCATCATGGGACCCGCCATCAGGAGATTGTGCAGATTGGTGTGCTGCATCTGCGACACCACCTGCTCCCCAGTCTGCATTCTTGTCCAGTACTGACCAGACGCCACGCGCATATTACGCACATTCACGGCCGACTGCGCTGTCAGGAAATCCTCCACCATCTCCTCACACCCGCCGCTCTTGATGGTGATGCGGTTGAGATACATCCTCGTCTTCTTCTTATGTTTCTTGAAATCCTGCACCAGCACATTTCTGGCTCTTGTCAGGATGGCCTCGCTGGAAAGCACCGTCACACCAGCCACAGACAAGGCAGCAGGGCGCATCTTCACCACATTAGGCATCTCGCTCGCCTTCCACTTGCAAGCCTGATAGCCCACGAAAGAGAAACGCAATGAATCCTCTGCCCTTGCCACGATAGTGAAATCACCCTCCATATTGGTGACGCACCCTCTGCCCCCTGTCCGAACGACATTCACAAAGGGCATCGCCTCTCCCGTCTCTGCATCCACCACCCGTGCACGAAACACCTCCTGTGCATGAAGCGAGCACACAGCAAACATCAATAATAATATGTGAAGCAGTCTTCTCATTGTTTTGGTTGTATTAGTTCTCACCCCTCCTATTCCCCCTTTTTCATGAGATGTATAACAATCGCCCCACTTTTTTCACATAACCCCTGCGTTTTTAACATTTCAGGGTACAAATGTACGAATTTTTTCCCATTTAATGTAAACCCAATACGCTCAACCTTATTGCTGAGAGAAATTTTTCCCTCAGTACCAAAGTTTTTTACTCTCAATTCTGAAAAATAACCAAATAACCTTTGGGGTCGAGAACTGTTCGCCTGACTATGGTCAATGAATGGGGCTTTGTCTGCTGACTGAGCGGGGTGATGTCTGCTGACATTGCGAGGCTTTGTGGCCATCGGAAGCCCATCCGTTTCCAGAAAACAAGAAAAATTGGAAACGGTTTCCAAAAAAGCAGATAGTTTGGAAACGGATTTGCATGTACATTATATAGTCCTTAACTTTGCATCGTCATCGCTTCTAGGATGCTCAGGGCACCTTCCATGGTGGAGACGCCTTTGATGAGGAGCGATTTGCGTTCGCCGTCGCGCAGGGTGCAGCCTCTGCCGTGGGAGGCGACGTAGGTGAGGACTTTCTCGAAGGCGCGGCTCTGGAAGTAAGCGTCCTCGAGGGCGAAGTAGAGAATCATGCGACCCATCTTGAGCACGACCTTCTCGATGCCGAGACGCTGGGCAGCCCACTTGATGGGCATGACCGTGAGGAGGGACTCGCCGACGGGTGGAATTTGTCCGAAGCGGTCGATGAGGCGTTTCTTGTAGTCCTCCAATTGTTTGGGCGAGGTGAGGGAATCGAGTTCGCGGTAGAGGCTCATGCGTTCGCCGCTGCTGGGCACATACTCTTCGGGGAAGAAGCCCTGGATATCGCTCTCGATGTTGGTTTCGGTCACGAAATGCTCACCACTCACTCTTCCTTCCTCATCCTTGTCGGCTTCGGCAAAGAGGTCGGTGAACTCGTTCTCTTTCAGTTCTGCCACCGCCTCATTCAGAATCTTCTGGTAGGTCTCATAGCCGAGGTCGGTGATGAAGCCGCTCTGTTCGGCGCCGAGCATATTGCCAGCACCACGAATGTCGAGATCCTGCATGGCGATGTGGATGCCGCTGCCGAGATCGCTGAAATTCTCGACGGCTTGCAGACGGCGACGGGTGACATCATTCAGCGCCGCGAGTGGGGGAGCGATGAGGTAGCAGAATGCCTTGCGGTTGCTGCGACCCACACGTCCACGCATCTGGTGGATGTCGGAAAGTCCGTAGTTCTGCGCGCTGTTGATGATGATGGTGTTGGCGTTGGGCACGTCGATGCCGTTCTCCACGATGGTGGTGGAGAGCATCACGTCGTAGTCGTAGTTCATGAAGTCGAGGATGACCTTCTCCAACTCCTGCGGATTCATCTGTCCATGACCGACACACACTCGAGCATCGGGCACATATTTATGAATCATCTCCTCCAACTCGTGCAGGTTGCTGATCTTGTTGTTGACGATGAACACCTGTCCGTTACGGCTCATCTCGAAGTTGATGGCCTCGGCGAATATCTCGGGCGAGAAAGTATGTATCTCCGTCTGGATGGGATAGCGGTTGGGCGGCGGTGTCTGGATGATGGACAAATCTCTGGCACCCATCAGCGAGAATTGCAGGGTACGCGGAATGGGTGTTGCCGTCATCGTGAGCGTATCCACATTCACCTTCATGGCTCTCAACTTCTCCTTGGTGGTCACGCCAAACTTCTGCTCCTCGTCGATGATGAGCAAGCCCAAGTCCTTGAACTGTACTTGCTTGCCGATGAGCTTATGCGTGCCGATGATGATATCGACCTTTCCCGCCTTGAGGTCGTCGAGCACCTCTTTCGTGTCTTTGGCAGAGCGAGCACGGGTGAGGTATTCCACTCTGACGGGGAACTCCTTCAGTCGGGAAGAGAATGTCTGGAAATGCTGATATGCCAGCACCGTCGTCGGTACCATCACTGCCACTTGCTTGCCGTCGGTTGCCGCCTTGAACGCTGCACGTATCGCCACTTCCGTCTTGCCGAAGCCCACATCACCGCAAACGAGTCGATCCATCGGACGAGCTTTCTCCATGTCGGCCTTCACATCTTGCGTGGCTTTCAACTGGTCGGGCGTATCCTCGTAGGTGAAACTTGCCTCCAGCTCGTGCTGCATATAGCTGTCCCTGCTGTAGGCAAATCCCTTCTCTTTCAGTCGGGCGGCATAGAGTTGGATGAGGTCACGGGCGATGTCCTTCACCTTCGTCTTCACCCGCTCCTTCATGCGTTCCCACGCACCACCGCCAATCCTGTTCAAGCGTGGAGGCTCACCCTCCTTGCCCTTGTACTTCGACACTTTATGCAGGGCGTGAATGGAGACATATACCGTGTCCTCGTGCTGGTAGGTGATCTTGATCATCTCCTGCATCACATCCCCCTGCGGAATCCGCACAAGACCTCCGAATCGTCCCACACCATGGTCGATATGCACCACATAATCACCAATTTCAAACTGCTGAATCTCCTTGAGCGTCAATGCCACCTTGCCCCGATGTGCCTTGTCACTCTTGAGGTTGTACTTATGGAAACGGTCGAACAACTGATGGTCAGTAAAGAAGCAAAGTTTCAACGTGTGGTCAATAAAACCCTCGTGGATGGCCTTGTTAACAGGAAGAAAATGGATGGCGTCCGCCTCCGTCTTGGCCTGTTCCTCAAAGATGTTCTGCAAACGAGCAATCTGCTTTTCGCTGTCGGAAAAGATGCAAATCTTGTAGCCATCCTCCATGAGACGATGAAACTCCTGACTGACCAAATCAAAGTTCTTGTGGAAGAGCGGTTGAGGTTCTGTGCGGAAGTGGATGCTCTTTTCGTCGGTCGTGCTTCCCTGTTTCAGTTCTAGATGACGGAACGCCACAATCTGTTTTTTGAAGGTCTCCTCGTCGATGATAAACTGAGCAGCTAATGTCTCTGCATTCGTCTCTGCCTCGAATTGCGCTTGACTCGAAAAGCCCTCCTCATGTATCTGCGCAATCTTATCACATATATATATAAGGCTCTGCGTCACTACCAACGTGTCCTTCGGCAAGAACTCCAAGAACGAGATGTACTCCGTGCCATCTATCTTCATTTCGGGCACAATCGTCATCATCTCCACTTTCCCCTGACTCAACTGGCTCTGCACATCGAACGAACGGATGCTATCCACCTCGTCACCAAAGAAGTCGATTCGATAGGGCATGTCCGACGAGAACGAATACACATCCACAATGCTTCCTCTGATAGCAAACTGTCCTGGCTCATACACATAATCTGTGCGCTCAAAACCCAAGTCGAAGATGCGTTTCTCCAAGTCGCTGATGTCGAACTCATCACCCACCTTCACAGCCAACGTGTTCTCATTCAACTCCTTCTTCGACACCACACGTTCAGCCATCGCATCAGGGTAGGTGACGATGACAGTTGAGAGTTGAGAGTTGAGAGTTGAGAGTTTCGTCAGCACCTCCGTCCGCAGAATCTCATTGCCAGCGTCTTTTTGATTGTACTTGATGGCTCGCTTGTACGAAGAAGGGAAGAACAGCACTTGTTCCTCGCCCATCATTTGGGTCAGGTCGTGATAGACGTAGCCTGCATCGTCCAAGTCGTTCATCACCACCAGCAGGTTGGGGCAATTCCCCCGTCCGTTCATGATAGCTGCCAATAGCAAAGTAGCCGACGAACCACAAAGTCCGTCAGCTTTTACTTGTTTTGCCTTGCCTGTCCTGATGCGCTTGGCAAGTTCCTTGGCATTCTCAGCGGATGCCAAGACTGAAAGTACTTTACTTGTTTCCAATCTTTCGTTCGACGAAGTCAATCATCAAATGATTTACGCTACGCCCATCATCATCTTGGGCTCATAGACCCTTGCAAACAGTTGCAAGAAAAACAGCGTGTCCTTCGAGGGACTCACCAACCTTTTCAGTTCGGCAATCTTGGATGTCTTGTTGTAAGATGGAGTAGAATCGTTCATAGGCAACTTGCTTTACGTTTTTCTCTTTCTACTATCAATAACGAGTAGAAGAGACGTTTATTATGCAAAGTTGCACATTTATTTTTATGCTTCGATTTCTCCAGCCTTGTCAAGTGCCAATTGTGCTGTGATTTTCTTCTTGCACGACTTGTGCAGCTTCACGCAGAAGAAGATGAGCAGGGCGATGATAGGCAGCACGAGATAGTCGTTGATGCCGATGTTCATGACGATGGCGTCATACACACCATGTGCCAGAACTGGTACTGCCAAGATGCAGATCCAGTTGAGGAACGAACGCTTCACGAAGTGGTACTGAGCGTAGTAATAACCCATCAGCACGGCAAAGGCATAGTGTCCAGGCACAGAGAAGATGGCTCGCATGAGACCCACAGATGCCCAGTTGTCATCCAACACCACATAACCAATGTTCTCGACGGTGGCAAATCCCAATCCCACGCACACAGAATACACGATGGCATCGAAGTGCTCGTCGAAATAAGGGTTCTTTCTCAACACGATCCACAATGCCAGCAACTTGAAAGCTTCCTCAGGAATAGCTGCCACCAGGAAGGCGTCTGCGCAATGACTGATGAAGGATGTGGCCTGTCCTCCCTCTCCGAAGAGGAAATTGCTGACGCATGTTTCCATCCACACAATGGGGATGACGGTAGCAGCACCCAACAGGATGGCCTTCCAGATTTGTCCCTTGGGTTCAGGCTTCGCGTCTTTCTTGAAAATGTAAATCCAAAGAATGATGGCAGGCAACAATGCAACTGCCAATGCAATAAGATATGTCATATTTTCTCGTTTCTTTATTTGAAAATCATCTGTGCAAACTGATAAATGCTCTCACGCCATACAGGCCATGTGTGACCACCTGGGTACTCGTAGTAATCGTACTTGATGCCGATTTCATCGAAACGACGGCGCATCTCCTTGCAGTTCTCGTAGGCAATGTCTTCCTGACCTCCCATCGAGAGCCACATCTTCTTGATGTTCTTATTGTAGATATCTTTCTTCTCTCTCAACACACCATAGTTCTTGTCGCTGTCGGCCGCTCCAGGACCACCATTGTTCTTGAACCAACCAGAACTGAAGATGCCCACGTAGCTGACGAGGTCAGGACGTGCGATGAGGGTGTTGAGTGTGTGAATGCCACCCATTGACAGACCTGCCAAACCGCGATTCTCCATTCCCTTCTTAGCACGGAAGTTCTTCTCTACGAATGGGATGCCCTCCTGTGTGAGTTCGGCTGTGAAATCACGTGTGTTGCCATCAAGCATGGCAATAATCATAGGCACAGCCTTTCCCTCAGCAATGAGGTTGTCGAGAATGATGTCTGTGAGTCCCTGTTGGTTCCATCCACGCTCGTCTTCGCCACCACCATGCTGGAGGTAGAGCACAGGATAGTCGCCCTTCTCTTGGTCATACATCGGTGGCGTATAGACGTACATGGTCTTCCAAGCGTTGTCCACATGAGAGAAGTAGCGTTTGCGATGCACGTCGCCATGAGGCACATCCTTGAAGGCGAAACGATCAGCTTTGCTGGCATCGTATGGAATCTCCAGACCACTTGACATCATGCTGCATCCATAGAACGACTCGCTGTTGGGGTCTGCCACCTGTACGCCATCGATGTAAAGGAAATAATAGTGGAAACCCTCAGTCTGGGGGTCGGTGGTGCAAGTCCAAACGCCATCTTCACCCTTCTGCATGTCGTAGCGTTTGCCAAGGTCTATCTGCACTTTCTGGGCATTGGGAGCCTGAATACGGAAGATGACACGAGAGTCGGGCAATACACGTGGATATTGTCTGCCACGAATGTTCCATAACGAAGGTTTTCCTGGCAGGTCTTGCTGTTGACGGGCAGGACCAAACTGCGCGCTGGCTGTGAGTGACAGGGCGCACAAAAGGATTGCTGATAATAGCTGTTTCATGTCTTTGTGATTGATAAATGAGTAAATAGTTTGTTTTGATGATGCAAAGATACGATATTTTTCCTTACCTTTGCACACAAAGCAGGAATGAAATGATAGATTCGAGCATATTGCAGGGAAAGAAGGCGGCGTTTTTCACGCTGGGATGCAAACTCAACTTCGCTGAGACGAGCACGGTGGCACAGGAACTGATGCGCTATGGAGTGAAGAAAGCGGCGAAGGGTGAGGTGGCCGATTTGGTGGTGATTAATACATGCAGTGTGACGGAGGTGGCTGACCATAAATGCAGACAAGCCATCCATCGACTGGTGAAACAGCACCCTGGTGCCTTCGTGGTTGTGACAGGCTGTTATGCCCAACTGAAACCACAGGAAATCATCGATACTGATGGCGTGGATTTGGTGTTGGGAAGTGAGCAGAAAGCCAGCATCATACCTGCCATCCTCAATGGAATGACAGGCGCACATACGGTCAAGACAGCCGACATCCGTTCGTTTGCCCCCAGCTGCTCTCGTGGCGATAGAACGCGCTATTTCCTCAAGGTGCAGGATGGCTGCAACTACTACTGCACTTATTGCACCATTCCGATGGCACGTGGTCGAAGCCGTAACGGCAGTATTGCCTCGATGGTCGAACAGGCTCTGCAGGTGGCACAGGAAGGGGGTAAGGAAATCGTCATTACAGGAGTGAACATTGGCGATTTCGGACGTACGACTGGCGAAACCTTCTTCGACCTTGTCAAAGCACTTGACCAGGTGGAGGGCATTGAACGCTACCGTATTTCCAGCATCGAACCCAACCTGCTCACAGATGAGATTATCGAGTATTGTGCCCAGTCGCGAGCCTTCATGCCTCATTTCCATATCCCCTTACAGAGTGGATGTGATGAGGTGCTGAAGCTGATGCATCGCAAGTACGACACAGCCCTCTTCGCCCATAAAATAGAGAAGATTCGTTCTGTCATGCCTGATGCGTTTGTGGGTGTGGATGTCATCGTGGGTACACGTGGCGAGACTCCTGAATACTTCGATAAGGCCTATGATTTCATGCAGCGTGTGGATGTGTCGCAGTATCATGTGTTCTCCTATTCTGAACGTGCTGGCACTAAAGCCCTCGAGATTCCCCATGTGGTCACACCACAGGAGAAGCATGATCGCAGTCAACGGGTACTTGCCCTTTCTGCCCAGAAGACTCATGACTTCTATGCACGATTCATTGGCACCACACGCCCCGTCCTTCTCGAACATGCCTCGTCTCGAAAGCCTTTCATGAATGGTTTCACAGACAACTATATCCGTGTGGAGGTGCCCAATCACCCCTTGCTTGACAACCAAATTGTGCAGGTGAAGTTAGGTGATTTCAACCAAGAGGGAGATGCGCTGATAGGAGAAATCGTAAACTAATCCGCTTGGCGGGTGATTAGAAGATTGTATAGATGAACAAGCTTGCTATCGTCATATTGAATTGGAATGGTGCAGAAATGATGCGCCAGTATCTGCCCTCTGTCATTGAGAACAGCGTGGGCGACGTCATTGTGGCTGATAATGCCTCTACTGATGGGAGTGTGCAGATGCTCCTCAAGGATTTTCCACAGGTTCCTGTCATTGTGCTTGAACAGAATTTCGGCTTTGCTGAGGGCTACAATCGTGCGCTTGCCCAATTGCCGGACTACGAATATTACCTCCTCCTCAACTCCGATGTGGAGATTCGTCAGAAAGATTGGGATGAACCCATGCTCAAATATATGGATGAACACCCCGACAGTGCTGCCTGCCAACCCAAATTGCTTTCTCTGCTCGAACCAGAAAAATTTGAATATGCAGGAAGTGCTGGTGGCTTCCTCGACAAGTATGGCTATCCTTTTTGCAGGGGACGTGTGATGAACACTGTAGAGAAGGATGAAGGGCAGTATGACGAGACTGTTCCCTTGCTTTGGGGCACAGGTGCAGCCTTGATGGTTCGCGCTGCTGACTGGCGAGAGAGTGGGGGATTGGACAGCCGTTTCTTTGCCCACATGGAAGAGATTGACCTATGCTGGCGACTTCGTACGATGGGTAAGCGTATTGTCTGCATCGCCCAGAGTCGTGCTTATCATTTGGGTGGTGCGACGCTCCATCAGGGCAATCCCCGTAAGACTTTTCTTAATTTCCGCAATAACCTCTTGATGCTCTACAAGAACTTGCCCGACCATGAACTTCAGAGCGTCATGCGTGTACGTTGTTTCTTGGATTACTTGGCTGCCTTCCAATTTCTTCTCAAGGGCGACCTCAAGAATTGCTCTGCTGTCTTCAAGGCACGTCATGCTTTTGCCAAGATGCGGCCAGACTTCGAGAAAGATCGTCGCCACATCCAACAGCTTCGTAAAAATGAGCGTGTCCCAGAGCGAATGGAGTTCTCATTGTTGTGGCAATATTATGTGAAGGGAAGAAAGACTTTTGCGGATTTGAAAAAAAATTAGGCTTATTTATGCATTCATTCAAAAAGATTTTGTAACTTTGCAAAAGTTAACGAATCTTGTTATGAAAAAAATCGCTATATCGACCTTTCTTGTGGTGCTGTTTTGCGCCCTTTTGCCTTGTGGCATGAAGGGACAAGATAGCGTTGTGGTATCGATGCCGAACCGTTATCAGTTGCAGTCGGCACATGTCAGGGTACTGTTTCAGGACAGCGAAGGTTATATGTGGTACGGTATGAAGTCAGATGGTCTCTATCGTGACGATGGTTATACGTTGACTTCGTTCCGTGCTGACTTCCTGCATCCAGAGGTGCAGATGAACAATAACATCATGTGTCTGTGTGAAGATAAGTACGACCGTCTTTGGATTGGTACGAAGCGAGGGCTTTACATCCTCGACAAGCATGACTACAGTATTCGTCCGACAGGTGACAAGACCTTGCAGATCTGGACGTTCGACGCGCTGAAGGCAAGCATGGGCGATTCAGTGTGGGCGTATGCCAACAAGCACCTGCTGGTCTATGATCGCAATGGAAACTGCATCAGTCAGACACCTTATGATGAGAATCCGTTAGTGACGCAGAGTCGAAAGGAGATTACTGACCAACGTGGCAATATTTGGAAGATTGATGATGACGGTATCCCGTCGGTTCTGAGAACTCCGTTGGTGAAGTTGGAGGAGGTGGATCTGGAGAAGGTGCCGTTGCGCTGTATGTTGCCGCCCAACACTGCTGTTTTGCCTCCTGAACATCGAGTGCACTACGTATGGGAAGCGAAGAACGGGACGAAGTGGATTGGCACCAACTTGGGCTTGTGGAGAGTGCGCCCTGACAGCGAACCTGAACAGGTGGGGCCTAACTTTGGTGTGGTGAGCACCCTGGCACCAGCGGAGGATGGCACAGTCTATATGAACACGGAATGGCAAGGACTCATCAGCTATAAGGATGAGGTCATCACTAGACTCGACACAACCATTCGCAATGCCACCGATGTGTATTTGGACAAAGAGAAGCTTTGGATATGTACGGCTGACGGAAGACTGATGTACTACGATGTGGAGAAGGGAACGAAGGTGGATAAGTCGCTGGAATGCTGTCTGCAGGGTGATGCACCTGCTGGCATCGTAGTGCTCAAGGGCGTCGTCTGGCTGCTTTTCAATCAGCGACTCGTCATCTATTCGCCAGAGAAGAATGTATTGCGATATTTCTTCCCGTCCGACCTTGACCCTCAGCCCAAGTTCTTCCGAAGGCTATATACGGACGGAGAAAGTCGAATCTATCTGGAATGTGAGAAGAAGACGTTCGAGATTATGATGACAAGTGATTCGAGACGAAATGTGTCAGAGAACATAGCGGTCTCTGCCTATCAGACCATTCATGGCACCTACAGTTTGGGCTTGGGTGCTCGTGAACTGAACCTAGCGTCTGACGAACGTGTGGTGCATCTCTTCTTCACCACGTTCGACCATCTCAACACACAACATATTCGTTTCGCCTTCCGTCGTGGTGGTGAGTCGGAATGGGAGTATCTGGAGATGGGAAAGAACGATGCCCGTATCACACAGCTTGCGAAAGGTGAGAACATCGTTGAGGTGATGGCGACTGATGCGAATGGTGAGTGGAACAAAGAGTTCATCACCATCAAGATTTATTGCGAAGCGTATTGGTGGGAAACCGTTTGGGCGTTCATCGCTTTTGGCGTTGTGGCAGTAATGATGCTGGTTCTCGCCTTCTTTGTTTGGCGAAAAGTGAAATCGAAGCGCTCCAAGAAGAAATAAGAAAGAACCAGCAGCAGGACATAGCAAATTAGGGTGGTGAAGATGTTTGGATGCCATTCGATGGTGGCGAACGGAAGTGAAGAGAGCCGTTCGACGATGCTGTTCAATGTGTTGGCTGTCCAGTTAAGCAGGTCTGTGAGCACGTTGTTGATGGGTTCGCACCAGAGGAATACCCACCATAGGATGCTTGCCCCAATGAGGAGATAGACGAAGGGGAAGATGATGAGGTTGCTCACAAGAGAGATCAGGGTGAATTTGCCAAAATAGTAAGCTACCAATGGAGCTGTGAAGAGGGCACAGATGAAGGTGATGAAGATGAGGCTCCAGAAAAAGCGGATGAGTGGGTTGTGCGTGGGGCATGAGTGTGTGATGCGTTGGGCGTAAAGACAGATGCCTCCAACGGCGATGAAGGACAGCTGGAAACCGATATTGTGCAGATAGAACGGATTGATGCACAGCATGAAGAAGAAGGCGAATGCGCAGGAATTGATGCCAATATTTTCACGTGAAAAGGATTGACAAAGCAATAAGATCGTGAACATTGTGGTGGCTCGCACCAATGAAGGTGACATGCCTGTCAAAAGCGCATAGCACCATAGCGTGGCAATGATGAGCAGATTGCTGATCCATTGCCAACGAAAGGGCATGATGTTCTTGAGAAAGAAGAATTGTATCATCAGGACAATGATGCCCACATGAAAACCTGATAGGGCAAGAATATGGCTGATGCCAGCATTGGCGTAGGCATTGCGTGTGTCGGACGAGAGGTTAGCCTTTCGTCCAATGGTCATCGCTTCGATGATGCTGCCAGCCTCACCGTTGATGCCGTGATCATCGTAGATGTCGTGCAGTCGCTCATGCAAGGCTTTGACTGAGGTGAGGAAAGTGCGCTCAGTTTGGCAAGGTCGCACCAGCCATTGGTAATGGGGTGTGTAGGCTGTTGCGCAGATGCCTTGGTGGAAGAGATTGGTGTTGTAAATCTTGAAGGTCTGGTCTTCGCAGAGGTTCGTGGCATTGAGATGACGGATGTTGGCAAGGATGGTGTCGCCAATTTGCAGGGAAGCGAAGGTGGTGCTGTCTTGTTCAGGTGCTTCCCAATTCTTCCCAATATATAATAAAAGATGTGTACCGTTCTCCTGTTCCAGTTTGAGTGCCCATGATTGAGCTTTTTCTTTAGGTCGTTCTGTCAGGATACCTCGACAGAAGGTCGTGTCGGTTGGGATGCCGTTGGCGATACGCTGGTATTTGCCAGTATAGAGCATCATACCGATCAGAAAGAAGAGGACCATTGCCACAATGCCGAACTTGGCGTCATGTTGGATGGAGGGTTTCATCAGGAAGAAGGAGAAGGCAAGGACAGCACAGCATAAGATGAACAGAACCACCATGTTCATGTGGCTGATAAAAAGATTCGCCCCAATCATACCCAAAGTGAAGGGGATGATGAGGCGAATAAGAGCGTGGTTCTGCCAATCAACGGAGCAGCGAGCGCAGAGGCCAAACCATGTTTGGACTATGCCGAGTCGTGAGGGAGAAAGGCGTAGCCAATTCATCAGAGTTCTTTCAATTCCTTGATGCGTTGTTCTGGATTCTCAGCACCAAAAACATAACTGCCTGCCACCAGCACATCAACACCGGCTTCGACCAGGCGAGGGGCTGTTTCGTGGTTGACACCACCATCCACTTCGATGAGGGCGTGACTACCGCTCTTCTGGATGAGTTCCTTGAGTCGTTGCACCTTCTGGATGGAGTGCTCGATGAATTTCTGACCGCCAAAACCTGGGTTCACCGTCATGAGAAGCACCATGTCAACATCCTGGATGATGTCTTCGAGCACGTTGACGGGGGTATGAGGATTGAGCGTCACACCAGCCTTCATGCCAGCATCGTGTATCTGCTGGATCGTGCGATGCAGATGGGGACATGCTTCGTAATGCACGTTCATCATGTAAGCGCCAAGGGCTTTGACTTGCTCAGTGAACTTGCCCGGGTCAACAATCATCAGGTGGACGTCAAGAGGTTTCTGGCAAATCTTGGCGACAGCCTGAAGGACGGGAAATCCGAAACTGATGTTGGGCACGAAAACGCCGTCCATTACATCGAGGTGGAGCCAGTCGGCTTCACTACGGTTAATCATGTCGATGTCCTTTGTCAGATTGGCAAAGTCGGCAGCTAAGAGAGAAGGAGATACTTTGGTCATTGTATAGTTGAAAGTAGAGAATTGACGATTGATGATTATTTGAGCGTAAATGTGGTTTGTCCTATCATTTGCTTGTCGCAGAAGAGGAAGAGTTTGTAAGTGCCGGCTTCGAGGAACTCAGTCACATCGCTGTACATGGTCACTTTCTCTTCTTCGCCTGTGTATTCGATGTATTTCTTTTCTGTGTATTCGAGGGTGGTGTTCTCGTAGGGGAAGGTGCCCTTCTTGCCCATGACGGAATTGTCCGGTTTGAGAATGCGGGCATAGAGGGTGCGCTGGCCGTTCTGGGCAGTCACATTCTTGACGATGGTGAATCCGAAGGCGAGTTTCTTCACGTCTTTCACCTTCTTGGCATCCTTGCTCTTCTTGTCTTTAGGCGTCACCCAGAAGCCTGTGGCATCGAGCTGGGCAGCAATGTTCACCTTGTCCTTGAGTTCGTTACGTTCTGTGGAGAGGTTCGTGATTTGCGTGTTTGCCACACTGATTTGCTCCTTGATCTGCGTGTTCTCCTCATTCAGCGACTGGTTGATGCGATTGAGGGAATCCACCTGCATGATGTAGCTTCTGAGCACTTCTCTTAAGGACGCGATTTCTGCTTTCAGTCGTTTGATTTCAGCAGCATCAGTGGCTTTGGTGCGCTCAAGTTCTTCGAGGAGTTGCTGGGTGTGCCGACGCTCATTTTCTATCTGGGCGATGAGGCTGTCATTGCTGAGCTGGCTTTGCAGCATCTCATACTGCAAATCGAAATCCCTGTATTGGCTTTCCATCTCCTGCTTCTCGAGTTCGGCAAGTTCCTTCAGTTCCTCATTCTCCTGCAAGAGGGGTTTGGTGAAGAACTGGTGGTAGGTCAGCACAGCCACAGCGATGGCGATGAGTGCCACCACGATGCCGATGGCAATCAGGAGGGTGTTGCTCTTCTTTTGCTCCTGTATTTCTTCTTGTATATTAGTCTGTTCTTCCATGTCTTTTTTTGATGCATTTTCCTTATTCTTTGCAAAGGTAAGGAATAATTATCATTTATCATTTATCATTTATCATTTAAATTCACTACCTTTGCAAAAAATAACAGAAAAGCGTACATGTTGAAAAGAGTGATAACGCCACAAGAGCTGGCGATTGCGAAGAAAGACTTTGAAGAGTGCAGGAACGTGGTGGTGGTGTGCCATACGTCACCAGATGGCGATGCGATAGGTTCGTCACTGGGCTTGTATGAGTACCTGAAACGGAAAGGAAAACAGGTGACGGTGATTGTACCCAATTACTTTCCTGACTTCCTGCATTGGATGAAGGATGCGGACAAGATATTACGTTTTGACCGTCAGAAGACGGCTTCCTACACAGCGTTGAAGATGGCAGACTTGATTTGCTGCCTCGACTTTAACGACATGAGACGTATTGATGAATTGGGTGTGGCAGTGGGAAGGATGCGTTGCAAGCGATTGCTGATTGACCATCATCTTGATCCAGACCTGAAGCAGTTCGGACATGTCGTTTCGCATCCTGAACTGAGCAGTACGAGCGAATTACTCTTCCGACTGATAGACGCAATGGGTGAGACGAAGAACATCACCTTTGCTGGTGCGGAAGACCTCTATGCGGGCATCGCGACAGACACGGGCTTCTTCTCGTTCAACAGCAATGACCCCGACCTCTTTGTCATTGTCAGCGAATTGTTGAGAAAGGGCATTGACAAGGATCGCATCAATCGCAACATCCAGAACAACTACTCGGCCGACCGACTGAAATTCATTGGGTATGTGCTGTATGAGAAGTTGCAGGTGTTTCCCGATTTGCACGCCTCGCTGTTTGCCATTAAGAAGGAGGAGCTGGATCAGTTCCATTACATGAAGGGCGATATGGAGGGTGTAGTGAACATGCCGCTGCAAATCAAAGGACATAAACTGAGCATCGCGCTGAGGGAGGACACGGAACGTCCGCTCATCAGGGTCTCTACCCGTTCTGTGGATGACCTGCCTTGCAACGAATTTTGTGAGCAGTTCTTCAATGGTGGAGGTCACAAGAATGCAGCTGGTGGCACATTGGAGTGCTCGATGGAGGAGGCGGTTGACATCACCCTGAAGGCATTGGAAGCATGGAGGGATAGACTCGAAGACAAGCCTCAGACGGTGGGAGACAACACAGAGAAAGCAGAATAAAACCTAAAATAATTAAAATATGAAGAAGAGAATTTTGTTTTTGTCCGCTGTACTGGCATCGTTGAGTATGTCGGCACAGGTGGCAAGTGTGGCAAGTCCTGATGGGCGCCTCAAAGTAAATGTAGATGTAAAGGGTGGCAAGCCCGTGTATGAAGTGAAGTACGACGACAAGCAGGTGCTTGACGAGAGTCCGTTGGGCTTTGTAGCTGACAATGGCGACTTTACGCAGGGCATCACCTTCGACAGCAAGAAGGAAGAGCACTTGGCGTTCGACTACGAGATGACGCGTTCGAAGTTCAGCAAGGTGCATGTGGATGCCAACCAGTTGGTGGTGACCTTGAAGAATGCACAAGGCTATGCGTATGATGTGGATTTCCGTGTCAGCAACAATGATGTGGCCTTCCGTTATGCAATCCCCAACCATCCCAGTCGTCGCAATGAGAAGAAGTTCTCCATCCGCATCATGAAGGAGGCTACTGGCTTCGACTTCCCCAGTCAGACCACGACGTTCTTGACCCCTCAGTCTGATGCCATGATTGGTTGGAAGGGTACGAAACCCAGCTATGAAGAGGGTTATGGCTATGATGAGCCTATGAACAAGCGTAGCGGATACGGACATGGCTACACCTTCCCCTGCCTCTTCCACATCGGAGATGCTTGGGCGTTGGTGTCTGAGACGGGTGTGGATTCCCGCTACTGTGCTTCTCGCCTCTCTGACATGAAGGGCGACGGTCTCTATACGGTCGAGTTCCCAATGCCAGAGGAGAATGGCGGCAACGGCACCGTTGAGCCTGCCTTCGCTTTGCCTGGTGCGACCCCTTGGCGCACCATCACAGTGGGCACCTCGCTGAAGCCTATTGTTGAGACGACGGTTCCTTGGGATTATGTGGAGCCACGTTACGATACCCCTCATCATTATGAATTTGGTAAGGGCACATGGAGCTGGATTGTTTGGCAGGACAACTCCATCAATTATGACGATCAGGTGAAGTACATCCAACTCTCAAAGGCGATGGGCTTCAAGTATGTGCTCATCGACAACTGGTGGGACACGAACATCGGTACGGAGAAGATGGAGCAGCTGGTCAAGTATGCACAGAGTCAAGGTGTGGATGTGTTCCTGTGGTATAGTTCCAGCGGTTGGTGGAACGACATCGAGCAGGGCCCTATCAACATCATGTCTGACCCCATCAAGCGCAAGCAATACATGCGTTGGATGAACCTTATTGGTGTGAAGGGCATCAAGGTGGACTTCTTTGGTGGCGACAAACAGGAGACCATGCGTCACTATGAGCAGATTCTTTCTGATGCCGACGACAACCACATCATGGTCATCTTTCATGGTTGCACCATTCCTCGTGGTTGGGAAAGAATGTACCCTAACTATGTGGGCAGCGAGGCTGTGCTGGCTTCTGAGAACATCTATTTTAGTCAGGGTGCTGCCGACAAGGAGGCGAAAGATGCTGCTACGCATCCTTTCATCCGTAATGCCATTGGCTGTATGGAGTTTGGTGGTTGCTTCATGAATCGCCATATCCGCAAGGGCAACAGAGGTGGTAACACGCGCAAGACATCAGACTGTCATGAACTCGCCACTTGTGTGCTCTTCCAGAATCCTATCCAGAACTTTGCCATCACCCCAGAGAACTTGCCAACAGAGGCAACAAAGGATATGGCTCCTAACGAGCCTGGTGCGCCTGCTCCTGCAATCAGCATGGATTTCCTGCGCGAAGTTCCTACCACATGGGATGAGACTATTTTCATCGATGGTTATCCAGGCAAGTATTGTGTGCTTGCCCGTAGAAATGGCGACACTTGGTACATCGCTGGTAACAACGCCACAGGTGCGCCCCTCACGCTGAAGCTCAACCTGCCGATGTTGGCAAAGGGCGACCAAGCAACCCTCTACAGCGACAACCTCAAGGATCGTGAACCTCAGAAGGCAACGCTGAAGGTCAGCAACCCAAAGAGTGTCACCGTCACGATGGTTGACCAAGGTGGATTTGTAATTGTGAAATAGATCTGTAAAATAAAAATGAAGGGCCTGCAAAGGTCCTTCATTTGTTTCTTACCCTTCTCTAAAGAAGTCCAGCATCTCAAAGATTTCCTCTTTGTTGGCACTCTGGTTGATGAGGATGTCGCCCACATCGCCCAACAAGGTGAAGTTGATGATGCCTGCTGTGTTCTTCTTGTCGTGGGTCATGTAGCCGTACAGTTCCTCATAATCATCGCAGGTAATGGGCAAGGTGCCGTAGTTCTCCTTGATGAAACGGACGGTCTGACGCATCTTGTCGGTGGGGAAGTGAGTCTTGATGCACGAGAGGTAAAGTTCGCAGATCAGTCCCCAAGCCACAGCATAGCCATGCAGATAGGGCTTGCGGCTGAGTGCCCAACTCTCGAAAGCATGACCTGCCGTGTGTCCGAGATTGAGTGCCTTGCGGATGCCATGTTCCAGCGGGTCTTCCTCCACAATGCGTTCCTTGATGGCAACGCTGGTGCCCACCATCTGACCCAGATGCAGATAATCCACATCGCCTAAGTCGAAGTTGAGCAGTTCGGCATAGTTCTCATCGTTCGAAATCAGTCCGTGTTTCAGCATCTCTGCATAGCCTGAAAGGATGTTCTCATGGTCGAGGGTCTTCAGGAATTCCGTATCGATAATCACCGTCTTGGGTGCATTGAACACACCCACCTCATTCTTCAGACCATTGAAGTTGATGCCTGTCTTGCCTCCCACACTCGCATCCACCATGCTCAGCAGGGTAGTGGGCACATTGATGTACTTGATGCCTCGTTTGAAGGTGCTGGCTGCAAAGCCGCCAAGGTCGGTCACCATACCTCCTCCAAGGTTGACCATCAGTGAATGGCGGGTGCCGCCTCCATTACCCATTTCCGTCCACACTTTTGCCAGTGTGTCCAATGTCTTGTGGGTGTCTGTGGCACCAATAATGATAGGTGTGGCCTCGCTGAGACAGGGGATGTCCTTCACGACAGGAAAGCACAGCTCGTGGGTCGTTTCATCCATCAAGAGAAACAATTTGTCGTGCTTCACCTCCTCAACAGCCTTGGTCAGTGCTTGTGCAATATTCGTTGAAATAACTACCTGATTTGTCATGAGATTTGAAAATTTGTGCAAAGGTAAGGAAAAAACTCCTAACTCCTAACTCCCAACTCCCAACTTTTCACTAACTTTGCATAAATTTTACAAGGAATAGTTATGATTAACGTGATTGACACCGCGATTGAAGGTGTAAAGATTATCGAACCTAAGCTCTTTGGCGATGCTCGTGGGTACTTTTTCGAGTCGTTTTCGCAGCGTGAGTTTGAGGAGAAGGTGTGCAAGACTGTGTTTGTGCAGGACAACGAGAGTCAGTCTGTGGCAGGCGTTGTGCGTGGTTTGCATTTCCAGAAACCGCCTTTCACACAAGCCAAATTGGTGCGTGTGGTGAAGGGTGCCGTTCTGGATGTGGCTGTCGATATCCGCAAGGGCAGTCCCACCTTTGGCAAGCATGTGGCTGCTGTGCTCTCTGCTGAGAACCATCGTCAGTTCTTCGTGCCACGTGGCTTTGCACATGGTTTTGCTGTGTTGAGCGATGAGGCGATATTCCAATATAAGTGCGACAACTACTACGCTCCTCAGAGCGAAGGCGCGATTGCGTGGGATGACCCCGACTTGGGCATTGACTGGCAGGTGCCAACAGAGAATCGCATCCTCTCAGAGAAGGATGCACATCACCCACGTCTGAAAGATGCCGAACTGGTGTTCGACATCAACGTGCCCATTTGATGTAGCTTTCTTTTTACTTTTTTCTTCTGGAAGATTTGTCCAAGGCGATTCTGAGGGCAATTCTCCATGCATTCTTGCCTCCCAACATCGTGTAGATGCGGAGGCAATTGCCGATCATCTTCTGACTGGTAGAAGGTGTGAAGTTGTCCTTCCTGAACAGGGTCATTGACTTGACAGCCAATTTGTAGGCGTTCGACTTGCCTCTCATCTTCTCGTGCTGCATGTGTCCCAACAGGATGCTGGTGCGCAGATAGAGCGGGAACATCAGCAGGTCGAGATGCGGATAGAGACAGCTTAGGTGCTGTGCGTGATAGTGGGAGAGGGGTTGCAGGATGGATGATTGCAAATCGTTGATGGCTGCCGTCAAGGTGCGAACGAAATACTTGTAATTCAACGAGTAAGTATCTCTCAACACACTATCCTCGCTAGCGATGATATCATGGAAGGCCTTTTCCTTGAACCACAGAATCTTGGGCTGATGCAACATCACACGTAAGCCCAGTTCCCAATCTTCCCAAGCGCGGCAGGCTGTGTTCCAACCACCGATGGATTTCAGGAAATCCGTGTGGAAGATCATGTTCTGCGTACCCAGCACATCGCCTAAGATCTGCACACGTGGGTCTTCCGAGGGGATATAAGGACGGATGGACGTCTTGCCGTTCACCACTCGCTTCGTTGGGACAGCAATCAGGTCATAGCCCTCCACATTGGCATTGTAGAAGGTGGACATGAAGTTGTAGTCGAAGATGTCGTCGCTGTCGAAGAAATACACCCATTCCGTCCTGCACGACTTCAAGCCCTTGTTTCTTGCAGCCGCAGCACCAGGGAACGTCTCTTTGAGCAGGGTGACGTTGTGACGGTCTTTGATGTACTGTTCACAGAACTGGTAAGTGCCATCCTCACTTTCGTTGTCCACGATGATGACTTCCTTTGGAGCGATGCCCGACTTCAAGATGCTGTCAAGCGTTTTTCCAATGTGATTTCGTCTGTCTTTTACAGCGATGATAACGGTGATGTCCATGTTGATAGAATTATTTTGGTTGCAAAGATAAAAAAAAGTTGGGAGTTAGGAGTTAAGAGTTAGGATATTTTTTTGTACCTTTGCAAAAAATATGGCAAAAACAATGCGAATTCTTCTTTTAGGCGACTACTCCAATGTACATGCGACACTTGCTGAGGGCTTCAAAGCGCTCGGACATGAGTGTGTGGTGGCAAGTGATGGAGACAGCTGGAAGAATTATCCACGTGACATCGACCTGAAACGCGAATACGGTCTGCGAGGCAATGTCAGTTACCTTTGGCGACTGCTGAAGGCGCTGCCCCAGATGAAGGGCTTCGATGTGGTGCAGCTCATCAATCCCATGTTCCTCGAACTGAAAGCGGAGCGCATCGCCCCCATTTACCGCTATCTGCGCCGTCACAACGACAAGATGGTGCTGGGTTCCTTTGGCATGGACTACTATTGGACCTACGTCAACACCTACCAGCGTCCCCTCCGATACAGTGACTTTAACTTTGGCGACACCATCCGTACCGATGCTGAAGCCGAACGCTATCGTCGCGAATGGATCGGCACACCCAAAGAGCACCTCAATCGCCTGATAGCCGACGACTGCGACGGCATCGTGACTGGACTCTATGAGTACTGGGCAACCTACCAGCAGTTCAAGGAAAAGATGACCTTCATCCCTTTCCCCATCCGAATCAACACCTCTCACCCCTCAACTGTCAACTCTCAACTTTCAACTTCCCTTCGCCTCTTCATCGGCATCAACAAAGGACGCTCCGTATATAAAGGCACAGACATCATGCTCCGTGCTGCTCAAGCCGTGCAGGCGAAATACCCTGACCGCCTCACCCTGCAAGTGGCAGAGGGTGTTCCTTTCGCCCAATACCAGGAGATGCTCAATGGTTCTCATGCCATTCTCGACCAGCTCTACAGCTACACGCCAGCCATGAATTCCCTCCTCGCCATGTCCAAAGGCATCATCAACATCGGAGGTGGAGAGCCCGAAAACTACGACATCTTGGGCGAGACCGAACTGCGTCCCATCATCAATGTCCAGCCCACCTACGAGTCCTGCTACGAAGAGATTGAGCAGCTCGTCCTGCATCCGGAGCGCATCCCCATCCTCCAGCAGCAAAGCATCGTCTATGTGAAGAAGCACCACGACTACCTCAAAGTAGCCCAGCAATACCTCGATTTCTACCAAACCCTATAACCCCACACATCCTCATGGCAGAAGACTTCAAAATCAGTGCAGGCACGAAAGAAGAGAAATACCGCGAGGTGCAGCTCATGATACGTTCAGTGACGGCAGGCGAGTCAGACCCCATCGCCAACATGGCGAATGTGGCAAGCATGCTCCACGAGACCTTTGGTTTCTGGTGGACAGGCTTCTATCGTGTCATCGATGGCGAACTCGTCCTTGGCCCCTTCCAAGGTCCCTTGGCATGCACCCGCATCCAGAAGGGCAGGGGAGTGTGTGGCACCGCTTGGGCACGTGGCGAAACCATCATCGTGCCCGACGTCAATGTCTTCCCGGGTCATATCGCCTGTTCCACCAAGAGCCGCAGCGAGATTGTCGTACCCATATTCCACGATCTGGACGTCATCGCCGTCCTCGACATCGACAGCCAACACTTTGGCACCTTCGACGAAGTGGATCAAAAATACCTGGAGCAAATAGTTAGCGACCTCCGTTTACCTTGATGCGCATCTTTTGAATATTCTCCTGCAATGAACAAGAAGAAGCCCGTCAAGAGTTGATGGGCTTCTTTGTTTATATGATATGGGTGTGTTGCTTATGGCTTCAGTTCTGGCCAATCGTCGGCAGTCCAAGAGATGGGGCGCTGGATGAGCATGGCGGCTCCATTGCGGGTGGCGCTGTAGCCGTGACAGATGAAGATGTCTTCGCCGTCGAAGGTGTAGGCTGCACAGTGACCGGCTGCTTCCCATTCTTTCTTGTCGCCTTCCAGGAAGAGGGTGCCACCACCGTTGACCATATCCTTGCCGTTGCGGTCGAGGTAGGGACCGTTGATGGTCTTGCTGCGACCTACTGCCACACGGTAGTTGCTTTGTGCTCCACGACAACAGTAGTCCCACGAAACGAAAAGATAGTAATAGCCGCCGTGCTTGAAGATGAAGGGGGCTTCGATGGCGTTCGTGCCTGCGAAACGCGAGGTGGGGTTCTGTTCGGTAGGTTTGAAATTGGGGTCGTAACGTCGGGCTATGGTGCGTGGCTGTTCACCTTTGGCTATGTGCATGGTGGTGTCGAGTCGGGCTATCTGTATGCCGTCCCAGAACGATCCCCATACCATCCAGGGGGTGTCTGTCGCTTCGTCGATGGCGAAGTTGGGGTCGATGGCGTTCCAGTTGTCGCGCTTCTCGCGAGAGGTCACGATGCAACCTTCGTCCTTCCAAAGGTTTGCGCTGAGCGAGCGACTGCTGAGGAGACCGATGGCAGAGCCATTCTTTCCGAAGGTGGAGCAGCTGTAGGCCAACCACCAGCGACCGTGCCATTTGATGACATCGGGTGCCCAGACGTGATTGCTGAATCCTGGCACTGAGTCGGTGGTCCAGCCTGGTATGACAGTCATCACGGGTTGGCGTGACATCGTCCATGTCTTGCGGTCTTTCGATGTCATCTGTTGGATGCCCATGCCTGTGGCGTACAGATAATAGGTGTCGCCGTCCTTGGCCATGACGGGGTCATGTGCCATAGGTGTTTCCGTTTGGATGACTTCGCCTCTCATCCGTAGGCGTGGTTCTTGTGCTGCACTCGTCAGACATAGGGTTGCGAGCGCCACTGTGATGACTGTCTTCATGTTCATTGTAAGCGGAAGTTGATGGGGAGCGTGTACTTCATTCTCACTGCTTCCCCTTGTTGCTTGGCAGGAATCCAGTTTGGCATTTCACGAATGACTCTGACGGCCTCTATGTTCAACGCATCATAGGCTTCCTTTGGAGTCTTGTTCCCTTCAGCTGCTGTGCCTTGTGCACTGACGGTGATGGCATCTTCTGCTGATAGCGCACCCTTGAAGATCTTGATGTTGCTGAGTGAACCATCCTTCTCGATGACGAACTGTACGAGGGCGCGTCCCTGTGCACCATGCTCTTGGGAAATCTTAGGATAACGGAGGTGCTGAGCGAGGTACTGCATGAGGGCTCCCTGTCCACCTGGGTACTGCGCTGGCTCTTCGGTTACATCGAAGATGGGATCATCTCCGTTGATGAAGCCGGTAATTGTGGGAGGCGTTTCTTCATGCCAAATGGCAAGTGTTTCCTGGTCGTCGGATATGGCTTTGTAGTATTCCTTGCCGTTCATAAGGATTTTCTGGATGGGCTTGCCGTTGATGGTGTAAGTGCCGTCTTCGTTCTTCTGAACGCCAGGAAGCTTTTCTATCAATAAATCGGAGAGCTGACCAGAGAACGCATTTCCTTTCACCTTGATTTCAATCACGCCATTCTTGCCTCTCTCGCCATAGACAGCTTTGGCGGCAGCGTCCTTGAGAACGGTGATGCTTTCAATGTCATCTTCATTGATGCCAAGGGCTTTGGAGAAAGTCTTACCATCGAGCGTCTTGATGTCGGCAGGGAGTTTGATTTCGATGCCATTGACGAGCACGAGTGGGTTATCGTCATCGTCTGGAGCTGCTGATGCCTCTTGGGTGTGGATGACGATGATGCCATGCTTGTCCTTGTAGTTATACTTCGCCGTTCCGTTCTCGGTCTTCACCATTTCAAACGTTGAATTGGCCAGTAAAGTCTTGTAGTTTCTCAATTCGGCTTCAGTGGCTTGACGTCCATTGATGAAGACGTATTCAGCCGTGCACTCGAAGTAGCCGTCGGCAGGCTTTCCTTCATGTGTGAAGCCCGTGATTCTGCCATACTGGTCAGCGACGGGATGGATGGCGAAAGTCGTTTCGTCAACACTTTCCACGGTCGTGAGCACATTCTCTTTCACCTCGTTGATGGTTGGTACGCTGGTTGTTTCCAATGTTTTCACCATATCTTCCACGGGGTCGGTCTCAATAGGTGTGGCGAAGGTATTGATAGTCAATGCCGCCACTGGGATGGCGCAAAGTGCTTTGAGCATGAGCCATCGGTTAGAAGGTTTTTGGTACATCATAATAATACGTTTTTTGAGTGATCCGTGATTCAGATTGTTGGTGAAAGGCTGCAGTCGATTCCCGACCACCTTCATCACGAGAAGTTGTTGATATGATTTTGCATCGATGCCTTGGTTGATGACTGCCTGGTCTGCCTCGTATTCGTGCACTGCTTTGAGATCACGGCTGAGGAACCAGATGAAAGGGTTGAACCACTGAAGGATTTTCATCCCTTGGAGCAGGAGGAGGTCGTAGGTGTGTGCCAGACGGATGTGCTCCTGTTCGTGGGTAAGGATATATTGTCGACTCGTCTCATAGTCCTTCACACTCATGACAATGTATCGGAAGATGCTGAAAGGAGGCACTTCGCCGTTGTGCAGGATGACCGTGTTGCCCCTTGAGTCGGTGTGGCGGACACCACAACGCAGGAAGCGGGTGAGCGCAATGGCCTGCACGATCGTGAGGATGAGCATGACGGCGACTCCTATCAGGTATATCCACGTGAGCACCTGAATCCATGTAATGCGAGGAGCTTGCGGCGCGACGACGATGGGGGTGTAGTCTTGCTCGATGTAGTTCTGCACGATGTACACCTCTTCGTTCAGGGTCGTGGGATGAGACGTGGTGAAGTGGAACATCGGCATGACGAGCGACACGAGCATGATGCCCACCAGCATGCAGCGGTTGAACCTGTGGAATGTTTCTTTGCTCAGGAAGACGAAGAAACAGCTATATAGGAGTGCCAGTGTGATGGCTGCTTTGATAACGTAGATCATGAGGATTGAGGATTTACAATTTGACGATTGACAATTTACAATTTTTTTTCTTGACCTCTCAAGTTACTTCTTGATGAGTTCCATGATTTCCTGCAGGTCTTCTTCCGACACCTCTTCCTGTTTGGCGACGTAGGAGAGCATGGATTTGAGTGAGCCTGCGAAGAAGGTGGACTTCACTTCTTTCATCACGCGGTTGGTGTATGCCTCCCTGCTGATGAGGGGTGTGAACACGAAGGTCTTGCCACCTCCCTCCTGCTTGCGTGAACGGATAAAGCTTTTGTTCGTCAGAATTTTCAGGAACGTAGCGATGGTAGAGTAAGCAGGCTTAGGCTCAGGGTACTGATCGATAATCTCGTGTGTGGTCATCCCGTTAGCTTTCTCCCATAGCACATTCATGATTTCCATTTCGGCTTTGGTCAGTTGTCTTTCTTCGTTGTTCTGTTTCATTTTATCTAAAGTTTTAGTTTTTCTGCCGCAAAGGTAATCTAAACTTTTAGATAACGCCAAATAAAATGGCAAGAAAATGTGCATTTGGCATGAAGTTTAACCTTTTTTGTTAGATATTTTGAGAGTTTTATTAGATATTAAGATTTGTTTCCCGTTTTTTGTGTACCTTTGGCATCACAATCTATAAAGAAATGAGATTATGAAAACAAAGAAGACTTTCTGGGTGGCACTGATGGTGATGTGCACCATGACCCTCAACGTGAGTGGACAAAATGCGAATGAGACTTTGCGTCAGAAGTATGAACGACTGGCTAAGGATGCTGATGCGAACCCGACGGACTGGAAGAAGCAGTACGAGGTGGCGCACATGCTGCTGGACAAGGAGAGTGAACTGTATGACCAACTTGGGGCGTCGAAGTACTACGAGCGCATCTATCACACTGTGGCGGATGTCAATCCAGCTGTGCCTGACTCCGTGTTCCAAGAGGCTGGCATCACGCTGATGTTTATTGCGATGAATCATAAAGACCTTCAGCATGCGTTGTTCTATGGTGAAGAACTGAAAAGGTTTTTCCAGTTGAAGAATGACAAGGAGAGTACGATGCCGTTGATGGCGAACACGATGGGCGTTATGTTCCAGATGGCGATGGAGCGTCCGATGGCTGCTGGTGACCTGTTGGGCGAGGTGCGCAAGGAATTGGCGCAAAAGAAATACCAAGGTGTTGAGAACACGGACGTGATGCAGGCGATGATCTACGAGCAGGTGATGAATGACTATCGCGAGTTTGCGAAGGACAAGCTTTTGGAGGTCATCGTCGATGGCAAACCCTACGTGCTCATTGCTGAGGGTCTGTGGAATGTGGAACAGCCCTTCATGGGTTGGATGGCGGAAGTGCCAGACAGCAAGGTGGTCTTGTATGGAGAGGATGGTCGTGCCCATGACGATATACACGGACAGGTTCTGTCCAACTTCAACTGGAGTGAAGCTCAGAAGGCTGTGGTGAAGAACGAAGACACCAACACACGTCTCATCACGGTCACACCAGAACAGCGCCAGAAGTATGTTGAGGCGTACAAGAAGTATATCAGTAGTAAAAAATAACAACCTCTAAAAAGGGGCTGTTTTTAGAATTGCTCTAAGATTCGGATTCTCTCTTCAGTGCTCGGATGGGTGCTGAAGAGGGATTGCAGATTGTCGAAGAAACTTTGCTTGAGCTTCTTCGGATGAATGATGTAGAGTTGGGCAATGTCCTCACGGTCGATGTGCCCAAGTCCAGGATAAGCTGAAATTTTGCGAAGGGCAGAGGCGAGGGCACGTGGATTGCGTGTCAGTTCGGCTCCACCAGCATCTGCCATGAACTCACGTTTGCGCGAGATCGCAAAGCGTGTGAGCAGGGTGAGGAAATAAGCGATGGCGGCACAGATGATGGCTGCCACGATGACTACGATGATAGCGACACCACCACCTCCCTTTCCGTTAGATGAACGGCGTGAAGAACCTCCACTCCAAAGGAAAGCACGAAGCACACCACGTGTCAGCACAGTCAATACTGTGGAGAGGATACCTACGAAGACGATGCTGACAATGAGCACACGGGTGTCGCGATTGCGGATGTGGGTCAGTTCGTGGGCAATCACACCCTCCAGTTCTGCATCGTCCAGATATTCGATGATGCCACGCGTCAGCGTGACGGTATAGCTCTTCTGATTGATGCCAGAAGCAAAGGCATTGAGCTGTGGGTCTTCGATGATGTTGACCTTCGGCATCGGCATACCACAACTCATACAAAGATTCTCCACTAAGTTATACACACGTGGATTCTCCTTGCGCTCCAAAGGCTTTGCGCCTGTGGCGTGCTGAATCATCTGGGCATTGAACGTATAGGCAATGGCGAGCCAGATGCCCACGATGACGACTGCCCAAGGTGCCCATCCCAACCACGTCTCATTGATGATGTTGTAGTCGAAGTAGAACTGTTCGTTGCCGTACATGTCGTAAGTGCTCTGCACACCAAAGATGCAGCAGAACACCCACAGCATGCCCAGGATGATGCACGGGAACATCAGGAGCAGCATGATGCTGTTCCAGTTGTTCCGTGCAATTTGAGAATGTATGCCGACGTAAGTCAATTTATTGTTTTTTCTTTAGAACTTGATTTCAGGTGCTTTCTCCACTTCTGCACGCTGAGAAGCTTCGATTTCGTACATGGCCTCCTTGTGGAATCCGAACATGCCAGCGAAGATGTTGCTTGGGAAAGACTGTACAGCGGTGTTGAGTTCGCGAGTAGCAGAGTTGAAGTAGCGACGAACGGCAGCGAGCTTGTTCTCGATGTCAGCGAGTTCGCCCTGCAACTGCATGAAGTTCTGGTTCGCCTTCAGGTCTGGATAAGCTTCCACCTGCACCTTCAGACCTGCCAGAGCAGAAGTGAGCTGCTGGTCAGCCTTGATCTTGTCGTCGATGCTTGTTGCGTTCACTCCAGCTGTACGTGCAGCGGTGATGTTCTCCAGAAGTTCCTTCTCGTGAGTGGCATAGCCCTTCACCGTAGCCACCAACTGAGGCACGAGGTCGAAACGCTGCTTCAGCTGAACGTCGATGTCTGCAAAAGCGTTCTCACGATTGTTGCGAAGTTTCACAAGGTTGTTGTACATGCCGATGATGGCAAGGATAATCACAACAACAACCGCAATGATAATGATAGTAACCATAGTAGTAATAGTTTTTTAAATGATTTATTGTTCCTTCTATTTATAAATGTGTTGCAAAGGTACGAATAAGTTTAGGTTTAGTGTTTAGAGTTAAGAGTTTTTTCGGAATTTGTTAAGAGTTTTTGTGATTTGTGGGACTTTTTTAGAAGAAAATAACGGTTAGTGAGAACGAATGTATTTCCCTTTGGCAAAAAAGTTGTACCTTTGCACCTCGAAATTCAAATAGTAAATTGTAAATTGTCAAATAGTCAATAAATCGATGACAGCAAAAGAAATACGTGAGTCTTTCAAGAAGTTTTTTGAAAGCAAGGAGCACCTGATTGTTCCATCGGCTCCGATGGTGGTGAAGGATGACCCAACATTGATGTTTACCAATGCGGGCATGAACCAGTTTAAGGATATCATCCTGGGCAATGCGACGCCTAAGTGCAGAAGGCAGGCGGATTCGCAGAAGTGTCTGCGTGTGAGCGGTAAGCACAACGACCTGGAGGAGGTGGGACATGACACCTACCACCACACGATGTTTGAGATGTTGGGTAACTGGTCGTTTGGCGACTACTTCAAGAAGGAGGCCATCTCATGGGCGTGGGAGTACATCGTGGATGTGCTGAAGATTGACCCGAAGGACCTCTATGCAACGGTGTTTGAGGGAAGTCCTGAAGAGGGACTTTCTCGTGACGATGAGGCTGCTGGCATCTGGGAACAGTTCCTGCCGAAAGACCACATCATCAATGGAAATAAGCACGATAACTTCTGGGAGATGGGTGACACGGGTCCTTGTGGTCCTTGCTCAGAGATTCATGTGGATAGCCGTTCTGAGGAAGAGAAGGCAAAGGTGCCTGGTCGTGAATTGGTGAACAAAGATCACCCACAGGTGATTGAGATATGGAACTTGGTGTTCATGCAGTACAATCGTAAGGCTGACGGTTCGCTCGAAGGGCTGCCAGCTAAGGTGATTGACACTGGTATGGGCTTTGAGCGTCTGGTACGCACGTTGCAGGGCAAGACCTCGAACTACGACACAGACGTGTTCCAACCCCTCATCAAGGTGTTGGGCGATATGGCTGGTTGCAAGTATGGCGAGGATGAGAAGAAGGACATCGCTATGCGCGTGGTGGTTGACCACTTGCGTGCCATCGCCTTCGCGATTGCTGACGGTCAGCTGCCATCTAACGCAAAGGCTGGTTATGTGATTCGTCGTATCTTGCGTCGTGCTGTGCGTTATGGATACACCTTCCTCGGACAGAAGGAGGCATTCATCTACAAACTTGTGCCTACGCTGGTGGACGAGATGGGCGATGCCTTCCCAGAGATTGGTGCTCAGCAGAAGCTGGTGATGAAGGTGATGCAGGAAGAGGAAAGCTCGTTCCTCCGCACGTTGGAGAACGGTATCAAGCTCTTGCAGGGTGTCATCGACGAGACGAAGGCAGCAGGCAAGACCGAGATTGCTGGCGACAAGGCATTCACGCTGTTCGACACCTTCGGATTCCCACTCGACCTGACCGAGCTCATTTGCCGTGAGCAGGGTCTGACAGTGGATGAGAAGGGCTTCGATGTCTGCATGCAGGAACAGAAGAACAGAGCACGTAACGCTGCTGAGGTGAAGCTGGGCGACTGGGTGACCCTGAGCGATGTGGAGAGTGAGTTTGTGGGTTATGACTATACGGAGCATCCTGCTCACATTATCAAATATAGAGAGGTGCAGCAGAAGAAGCGCACAGCCTATGAAGTCATCCTCGACAAGACTCCGTTCTATGGCGAGATGGGTGGTGAGATCGGCGACTCAGGTGTGCTGGTCAGCGAGAATGAGGAGATCAAGGTGCTCGACACGAAGAAGGAGAACGGTCTGTCCATCCATATCGTGGATAAGCTCCCAGAACAGCCAGAGGCAGAATTCATGGCATGTGTGGATGTGGAGCGTCGCCATGCTATCGAGGCCAACCATACTTGTACCCACTTGCTCGATGAGGCACTGCGTGAGGTGCTGGGCACCCATGTGGAGCAGAAGGGTTCACTCGTCACAGCGGAAGGACTCCGTTTCGACTTCTCTCACTTCGAGAAGGTCACTCCAGAGCAGTTGCGTGAGGTGGAGCACATCGTCAATGCCAAGATTCGTGAGGACATCCCTTTGAAGGAGTATCGCGACTATCCTATAGAAGAAGCCAAGAAACTGGGCGCCATCGCCCTGTTTGGCGAGAAGTATGGCGACAAGGTTCGTGTGGTGCAGTTCGGCACCAGCGTGGAGTTCTGTGGTGGTTGCCACGCTCAGAGCACAGGTCGTTTGGGTATGGTGCGCATCGTGAGTGAAAGTTCTATCGCTGCTGGTGTGCGTCGTATCGAAGCCATCACAGGTAAGGCTGTGGAGGACATGCTCGACAAGATGCAGGACTTCATGACCGACTTAAAGGGCTTGCTCAACAATGCGCCAGACCTGATGGCAACGGTGCAGAAAGCCATTTCCGAGAACAAGGAATTGCAGGCACAAGTGGAGCAGTTCAAGGCACAGAAGGCACAGCAACTCAAGCAGATGCTGATTGAGAAGGCACGTGAGGTGAATGGTGTGAAGGTCATTTATGGTGTGCTGCCTATGGAGGCACAACACGTGAAGGACATCGCCTTCCAGCTCCGCAGCCAGTTCCCAGAGCACTTGCTTGTGGTCATCGGTAGTGAAGCTGCAGGTAAACCAACGCTGACAGTCTCCATCTCTGACGACTTAGTGGCTGAAGGCAAGAATGCTGGTCAGTACGTTCGTGAGGCAGGCAAGCTCATCCAAGGTGGTGGTGGTGGTCAGCCCCATTTCGCTACGGCTGGTGGTAAGAATCCTGACGGTCTGAAAGCTGCTGTGGATAAGATCATCGAACTGGCACAGTTGGATAAATAAAATATTCCCTTCCACGATGAGTGGGAGGGATTTTTTTATCGCATGAAGAGCGTCTCATTCCAATTATTTTTGCGATATAGGGGAGAGCGTTTTTAACTTTTGGCTATTTTGATGGTCATATAGTTTATATGAAACAATTCCCGTTTTTACGATATATCGCTTTGCTGGCAGTCCTCATGTTTGTGGGAGGACTCTCTGTGTATGCTCAACAGAAAAAGAATGAGGATGTGAGTGGTCGTATTATAGATAATTCGACGGCTGAACCACTACCCAGCACCACATTGCAACTGTACGAGATTACCACCCGACGCGACAAAACGGATACTACTTTTGTCAAGGGAGTCTATTCTGATAAGAATGGACATTTTGGCTTTTCCTCGGTCAATGCAGGCTCTTATGTGCTGAAACTCTCTTTTCTTGGTTACCAGTCACGAATGATCCCATTTCAGAAGAAACGGCAGAATCTGTCTTTGGGCACCCTCTACCTGAACCCTGAAATAGTGGAGCTGGATGAGGCAGTTGTCACAGCCAATCTTCCCAAGATGGTTGTCAAGGATGACACATTAATATTTAATGCCGATGCCTTCACTGTGCCAGAGGGTTCGGTGATCGAGGCATTGGTGGAGGTTCTGCCTGGAGCTGAAATTGATGAGAATGGTGGCATCACCATCAATGGTAAAGCCGTGAAGCGGTTCAAGTTGGACGGGCGTGATTTCATGACAGGCAACAATAGCGCTGTGATGAAAAACCTACCTTCCTATGTCATTGATAAGGTGAAGGTGTATGATGAGAAGAGCGATCTCGCACGACTGACGAACATCGACGATGGCGAAGATGACTTTGTGATGGAATTCACCATCAAGAAGAGTGCCCGACGTGGATTGCAGGCCAATCCTGACGTGGGCTATGGTACGGACAACCGATATGGCATCCGATTGACAGCGATGAAACCTTTTGGAGCGATGCGCTATACGTTCATGGGCAATGCCAACAACGTGAACGACCAAAACTTCTCAGGACGAGGTGGACGAGGCAGGGGCAATGGCAACGGACAGCGTCACACGCAGACAGGAGCCTTGGATGTGAGCTACGAGAACAACAAGGACTTGAAAATGAGTGGACGTGTGACCTGGACCCATAGCACAGCCGACAACTGGAACCGTACTGGGTCGGAGAACTTCGTCAGAACGCGTGGAGGTGCATTCTCCAACAGCATCAGCCAAAGCTACTCTCGCAACAATAGCTGGACGGGAAACATGAACCTGCAATGGACCATCGACTCGGTCACCACGTTCTCTTTCCGTCCCAACGTGACCTTCTCGACGAACGACAGCCGCAGTTTCTCAACCTCAGCCTCGTTCAACACGGATCCGTTCGAACACGTGAAGAATCCCCTGAGCAATGAGGGTATGAAAACGATGAACGACTTGGGACTGATTGTCAATGGTAGGCAGAACAAGTCGATGAGCTATGGTGAGAACAAGAATCTCAGCACACAGCTGCAGCTGCATCGCCGCTTGAGCGATAGTGGACGCAACGTAGCTGTCAACGGCAATATCAGCTACAGTAAAAACAGCAACCGAAATGCCAACCTTTCGATGGTGCACCTCTACAGGACTCAAGACAGCGCAGGCAATGACTCGACCTATCAGACCAACCGATACACGGTTTCACCCAACAACAACTTCAATTACAACGTAGGCCTCACCTATTCAGAGCCACTCTTTATCTTCAAGCCTAAGACAGAGGCTGTGGATACGCTGAGTACTGCCAGCAACCTTCCTCAAGAAAACACGAGAGGAAACAGGGGAGGGGGTAATTCTGCTGGTGGCAATGCAGGTGGCGGTGACCGAGGTGGCTTCTCTGGCGGTGGCGGTCCTGGCGGTGGCGGTCCTGGCGGTGGCGGCTCTGGTGGTGGAAACCGTGGAGGCAATCAACGCAATACTGGTTCGCAGGGTATATTCCTGCAGGTGAATTACAATTTCCGATACAGCCATCAGAAGAATGACCCGCTGACTTACGACTTTCCCGACCTTGGCGAGGAGGCATTCGATGCTGTCTTGCAGAGTTATCGTGAGTGGGGAAAGCTGTTCGGATTCCTCGACAATCCCTATGAGGAATATCTCTCCACGCGTCTGAGCCGATACTCGGAACGCAAGGAGTATGGACATAACATCAATGTGCAGTTGCGACTGGTTCTCAATAAAATCAACATGAATGTAGGTGTGTCTGCTCAACCTCAGCGTTCACGCTACATCCAGCAATATCTGGGACGTCCTGTCGATACTGTTCGTACCGTCACCAACTATACGCCCACGCTCAACCTGCGCTACCGCTTCACCCAGCAGAGCAACCTGCAAGTGACCCTGCGTGGACAGACACAGCAACCGTCCATCACCCAACTCCTCAACATCTACGATGACACCAACCCCCTCAACATCACGATGGGTAATCCGGGTCTGAAGCCTTCGTTCACCACCAACTTCGACGTCAACTACCAAAGGCAAAGCACCCCCAAGTATGTGGAGGATAGCCTGGGCAACAAGATTCCCAAGGCACAACGTCGATGGAGCTACAGCGCCAACGCAAGTGTTCGAAGCACGAAGAATACCGTCGGCAACATCGTCACTTACAATGAGGATACAGGTGGACGCATTTCTCGACCAGAAAACTTCAATGGCAACTGGAGCACGAATGGTGGCGCTACCTTCAACATCTCGCTCGACACCCTGAATCGCTGGGATGTGAGCGGTTCCGTACGTGGTAACTACAATCATCACGTCTCCTACGTCAATCTGAACAGAAACGCCTCGTCCGAGCGCAACGTCACCCATACATACAATCTTACGCCGTCAGTCTCATTGAGCTTCCGTAAGAAAAATATCAGTGTCTCGCTGAACACGAACATCACTTATGCTCGCACAGAGAACGAGCTGCAGGCATCGCGCAACTTGACCACCTGGAACTTCCAGTATGGTGGCAACACGAAAATCACCTTCCCCTGGGGCACCAGCCTTTCCACCGACTTCCACATGTACAGCAAACGAGGCTATAGCGACCAATCACTCAACACCAACGAACTGCTCTGGAATGCTCAGTTGTCACATGCTTTCCTGCGTGGCAAGAAACTGACCGTGATGCTCCAATGGTATGACATTCTTCATGAGCAGTCGAACTTCACTCGTACCGTCAATGCCAACGGATGGACGGATCGTGAGGTCAATTCCATCACCAGCTACGCCATCCTCCACCTCAGCTATCGTCTCAACGTCTTTGGTGGTCGTCAAAGTGCAAGAGGTGGTGGAAGAAGGTAAGTCTATGTAGGTAACAATAACGTATAAGAATTCAGATATAATGCAACAGATCAAAGTATTTTTATGGATCATGGGACTGACCCTTTGCTCCATGACCATGCACGCACAATTCATGGGCGATCCCAGGGAACGTTTTAGCCTGTCTGCCACCGTCGATGGCGCCACCAACACCGACTACACTTGGCGCTCAGGACATGACGGCGAACGCTTGGCTGGTGGACGCATGATGCCAGGGGTGAATGTGAAGGTGAAGTCAAACGTAAAACTCTTCTCCAACCGCATGCTCTCCTTTTCCATCTCGCCCTTCTACAACTTCAGCAATCGCGAACTGCGGACAGAGTGGGGCGCCTCGAACTTAGGCTTCACCATGCCTACTGAACACCATCGCTATGGAGGCTCATTGACCTTGAACTGCAACTTGCTGGTATTCGGCAAACCGCTGATGCTCATGGGAATGGGCACAGGAAACTTCTCGCAGTATGGCTACGAGAACGCCTCAGGAATGCTCAGCGGAATTCTTATGGTCACTCGCTCCCAGCGCACCGTCCTCGGACTTGGCGCCGTCTATATGCTCGGCACAGCCGTCTCATGGCCCCTCTACCCAGTGTTCATCTATACCCACAAGTTCGACGACCGCTGGAGCATCAATCTCATGGAGGCATACAACTACCTCTACTACCAGGCATCGCCCACCGTCAAATATGCCCTGGGCATGGAACTCGAAAGCGACATCTTCTACTTCCGTCCCAAGACTGTCGGACTTCCTGAGAAGGCCATGTACACCCAAGTCTCCGAACGTCTCGGCCTCTTTGCCGACATTCAAGCCACCAAGGAACTCTCCCTCAACCTTGGCGCAGGCATCGATGTCCCCTTCTATGGCCGCCTCCGCGAAAGCGGCTATCGCCACAGCTACATGACCCTTCGCGACCACTCCAAACCCTTCGTCAAGATGACCGTGAAATATAGTTTGAAGAAGAATCAGTAAAACTTTCATTGACATCTTCACGCGGCTAAAGGCAAAAGGTCATGCGCCTTTAGCCATTTAATCGTGTGCCTTTAGGCAAATGATGGTGTGCCTAAAGCTGGTGTCCGTATTAGCTTGATAAAACCTCCGTTTTGAATTGACAAGTTTCCCCTTTTGAGTAGGGAAAACGAAGGTGAGCACTTCGGTTGAAATGCTCACCTTCATTCGTTTGTATTTGATAAGAATTACTTCACATACACACTCTTGGTTGTTCCATCAGAATAGCGGATAATATTCACGCCCTTTTGAGGTGCATCTATTTTCTGTCCGTTCACATTGTAACGGGCAACCTCTATGAGAGACTCATCTGTATCACTTTCTGTTTCGACACATTCTATCTCACTTGGGGCTTCTCCTGTGATGAATTTTTGTTCTTCACCATAGAAAGTGTTTCCATCTGTTGTAGTGACGAATGCAACGCAACAATACTCTGAATCATATTCGAGATTGCTCAATGTAGTTGTTAGTGTCTGCAGCTTGTTATTCAGCTCTACAGTTAAAGCATCAGAGGGTACAGCAACTACTTTCTTCAGATACCCCCCTCCACCTCTCGTTCTCCAATATTTGAATCCTTGCACTTTCACTTCGTCTGTTCCACTTAGAGCATATCCTCTAACAAGTGCTGTATTACCTTTTATCGTCACCTTAGAATAGGTGTGTACTGTTGGCTCAAAATACGATGTGTTGGTTGGGTCAACACCCATCCAGTCACCATAATGATACGTCCCACTATCTGACAAATAGTAAGGACGGCACTTCCAAAGTTTATCTGTGTTCAAGTTCTTGATGTATCCTTCAATCACGCCATCATACAGATATGCTGTACCAGTATTTGAAGGAAACTCTTTTGTCCAGTCCGTGCATCGCCATTCAAAACCCACATTGGTTTCTTCTTCATCCAAATTAGTTGATGCTGATACAATCACATTGCCTTCTGACACAACTTTGGGCTGCTCCATCTTTGCTTCGAGTACTTCTGTATAGATATCCCTTGTACCTGTATAGGTCGCTGTTTCTTCACCTCCATAATCCACAACAATATTATATTTCACTGTGTATTTTCTTCCCGGATTGAGTCCCGAAGCATAAACATGGTTTCCGTCAACAACTTCATTGTCTGCAATTTGTATGCTATGCCCAACCACCTTAGCATCATCTTCCGTATATGCACCTGTAGCAGAAATGGAAGAGGCTGTTTGTGTCATCTCTTCAATCCTTGGCAAGAGGCTTTGTGTTGTAAAACTACCACTTATATCATACTGGACATCGTCTTTCGATACAATCAAAGTCAAATCTTGTTTCGTATCAGGCTTCAATTTGGTATATTTGAATTCTTTCTTTGTTGTTTCTTCATTATTATATAGATAAGTGAATCCATCATCCCAATTTTCGATTTTTACTGATGCAGTAGTTTGTGTCGTCTTCACATTAAAAGAAGGGGGTAGAAGTTCGTCACCTGTATTCTTATCATAAAGAGTGTAGTGCCACTTTTCCCAGAATGGATTAATTGGATTAATAGCAGGTTTCCAACATGTCAGCAGAGTTTTAGTTCCTTTGTTTACATTTAATTTTGTTGCAGAATTGAATGCTTTATATCCCATTTCTACAATATTATCGGGCATATCTACAGTAGACAAATTGGGCGAAGAAGAAACAGCAAAATTACCAATTGATACAACGTTATTTGGAATGATTATTGACGTCAAACCTGTACATCTCGAGAATGCATATTCTGGAATGGATGTAATAGCATCTCCAAGTATAATTTCCCCTATCTTCTCGACTGAGTTGTCATAAGCATATGTCGAGAAGCTTGCTATTGGAGATATAGCATTTGATGAATTGATTGTAATTGAAGCATTAGGGGCAAGTCCGAAAGGCCAGCCACTTTCTGAGCGATGGATACCACGTCCCCAATATAAATGATCTAAAGTGACGCCGATTCTACCCTTATTGACATAAAGAGTGTTTTCACCGTCTTCGATTATTATAGAAGTCAAATTGCTGCACCCCTGAAAAGCATAATTCTCTATGGTTGTAACATTATTCGGAATAGTTAGGGATTTTAGGCTTTTGTAACCCGCGAAGGCACGGCTAGATACCACAGTAATAGTAGTTGGTATTACCAAATCCGTCACTTCTTCTCCATTCAGAATAAGGTGTTGAGCGTACTCAAGAGGATTAGATGGGTTATCATAATCATATTGTATAGTGCACCATTTTGCCAAATCGGAGATATACACAGTCTCTAGATTCGTGCAACCTAAAAATGCATTCTCTCCAATACTATTCAAACTGCCAGGAATTGTTATGGATTTCAAATTTGTATTATTTTTGAAGGCACCATCAGCAATACTATTGACCTTACGTATTCCGTGGGGGGTATCAATAGTGCTTGGGATAGTGACCTCCCCCATTAGGTCTGGGGTTCCTACAGCTGTTGCATATGGATAATTATTGGTATAATACGAATAGTTTACACCGTCAATAATAATAGTCGTTTGAGAATTCACATTAAGTGAGAACAGTGCCACTAACACTGCTATCACGGATTTAAGGATTGTTGTTTTCATAAGATTGTTGATTTATTAATTGTTTGTATATGTTTTTTTTAGATTAATAGGATAAGCGGAAGTTTGTTGAATGTTTTCGAACACGTCACTACTAAATCCATTCTGAATAAGTACAGAACGTAAAGCATTTTTTATTGAACTGAATTCAGAACGCGAATAAGCGTGAACAATAATGCCAGATAAGGCATTCCCATCAATTGCAAATTTCTTGAAAAGAATTATCTTTCCATTTTCATTGACTCTTGAGAAGAATTCCGTTGTTGCAATGCCACTTTGACTTTCGTCACAATCCGGCAGACACAAATTATCTCCTTTTTTATTATAATAGTCCCAAGAGGCAAGACGTACTTCACCTTCTACTTCGAATGCATTATGTTTGATAAATGTGGAAATTCTTTTTGTATAAGCATAAATGTTTCTACAAAATCCGATCTTTCCATTTATAACGTGATACGACTCATATAGTCTTTTGTCATCATTCTCAGGAACATATTCACATTTTATCACAGCACAATTAGGTGATGGCTTATCGAAATATTCACTATCAAGAACTATACACACTTTTGCCCCATATAATCTCCACATAAGGAAATCATCTTCTTTTTGAGAAAAAGAGACTACAAAAGGGTTCACATCCAATTCACACTTCTCAGAAAACTCCAGAGGTTCTTTTTGGGCAAATTTAATAATCTTTGGAAGTATTTGTTTATATGCGTATTGACAGTCGAAAGGATCGTTCATGCAATCATAACGTGACCCCCAAAATTCTAAAGCTCGGTTAGGTTTGATAATTCCTATGACGGAGGCCAAATCGGTGTAATGATAAAGCTTCATTGTTATTTTTAGTCAAGGTCACTTACTCGTCCAACTCCAACTTTCGGCATTAAAGTTAACAGAAACAAAAAGGGCGTGAGTTGCTGTACTTCTGCTAATCCCTGCTTTGGGCTCTGGTAAACCGTGTTATTAGGATTAGCAACCAGTTAGCCCACGCCGAGGGATAATATGCACAAAAGGTACAACGATACCACCTATGTATAGGTACAGATTTTTCCCATACAATAATAGCATCAAAGTGACCTTTGGATAAATCACCCACGTGGACGTCCCGATTGCGTCATCTTCAAATAACACTTTTAATTTACCAGATTCAAAGCATGAAGATCAACGTTCGTAAACGTCCTTTTTGACGAATGGCAGTCAATGCCTCACGAGGCACACACCGCGATAGCGTCAAACCATCGATGTAAAGTCAATCCCGCTCTCCCGAAGGTGACAGACACCCTGCAACCACTGCCACAGGTGCCCATCGGGCTAACTGGATCCAAGTCTCTGCAACACCCCAAACTGCCCATAGGACATGACTGAAGTCTGCAAGACGATGGCAAAGTAAATAAATATATGTGAAACCACCAAACTTTTTCCCAAATTTCTACGTCCCGTCCTAAAACTTTTTTCTTCCCGTCGTAGAAAGTTTTAGAACGCGTCCCAGAAAAGTCTCGCCTTTCATCCCCTTTCTATACTTACATCTACTAAATTGCCAAACGCCAAATGCCAAATAAGCGTGAAGGGGTGGTGGTTATATTTATATAGTTCCTATCCATTTACTTCTATCCCTATATATTATTGTAATTATAATAAGAGGGTGCATTTGTCGGATGAACCTTAAAAATCAAGGTTAAACATAGACTACTTCCAGAGCGCCTCCGACCTACCTCCGATGTGCCTCCGATGTACCTCCGATTTAAAATGGTGCCGGCAATCCATTGCTTTGCCGCCGGCAAAAGGCAAGAGAGCCGCCGCCTCTCTAGTGGAGACCTGACGGGACGCATCATTCCTAAGAAAAGAAAGTTTTTCGCAAAAAGACCTAACAACCTAACATTTGCATTGAAGTTCGTTAATTATCAATAACTTATATATGTTAGGTTATGCCCCAAGACCTAACATAGACCTAACATCGGAGGTGTGAAATGTTAGGTGTGTGTTAGGTGTATCAGCAAGACCTAACACATGCAATCTGTTGATATGCATATCTTTATGATTAAAACGTTAGGTTGTTAGGTTATTCTGCGATAATGCACGAGTATTTCTCAGCAGAGGCAGGTTATTGGACAATAAGGGCACGTTATTGTAGGAGATAGGAAAACTGAATTCTGAATTCTGAGTCACTGAACGATTTTTTGCAACCCCTAAGGGAAACAAATGCAACCCTATGAGGGAAAACACGCACCCACGAGAGAGCATAAATGGTACGCCGTTTCGAGGTCAAAGAAACGACGTACACAAAAAAGGCACAAGTCGTGGGACTTTGTGCCTTATGTTATATACATTATAGATGCATTACTCAGATATCAGTTTGTTTAAGAACTCCTATGGTTCCCATCTTAGCCAACGACTAATGAGAATCTTAAGCCTAATGCGTTCGCAATAAGCATGAACGTAGAAAGCTGCATGTCGGTCTGTCCCTGCTCAAGCGAAGATACATATTCTCGCTTCTTGCCGATTCGTTCACCCAACTGCTGCTGGGTTAATTTCTGGCGTTTGCGCTCGTCACGCAGCAGCTCGGCATAGTACCAAGCCTTGGCTTTTGCCTCAAACTCTTCGCGTCTGGGAGTTCCTTTCTCACCATACGTCTCTGTCAAATGCTGTGAACCTGTTTTCAGTCTGGCCAGCAGGTTGGCGTAGTATTCGTCGTATTCCGCAGAGTGAAAAGTTTCTCTAATATCTTCGTTCATGCCACAAAAGTAATGTATTTGTTCCGAATATCCAAATTTTTGGAAGAAAAACATTCTTTTTGTCTAATTTTCCTAAGTGCAACGGGCTACGAAACGTGGATGATATAGCAGTTGTCTAATTTTCCTTTCTTTAAGAAAGATTACTATCAGAAACATGATGACGTAGCACCTGAGAATATCCTTTCCACCATCCTCGACAAGTATAAGGGCAAAACTGTCCTTATCGATGTGTGGGCAACCTGGTGTGGTCCTTGTCGTGCTGGTCATCAGGCAATGGCACCTTGGAAAAAGGAATTGAAGGGCAAGAACATTCAGTTCGTCTATATCACCTCGCCCACCTCTCCTCTGAATACTTGGCAGGAGATGATTAAGAACATCGATGGTGACCACTACTACCTGACGAACGAACAATTCGATTACCTCCTCAAACATTACGAATCGCAGGGCATCCCCACCTATGCCATCTACGACCCATCAGGCAATCAGACGTACAAAGAAATCGGCTTCCCGGGTCTCGACCCCGTCAAGGGAGCGGTAGAGCAAACGCTGGAATAAGAAAGAAGGCTTTATTGGAAGAAGGAGAAGTTCACGCTTCCATAGTTGCGATGGGCTATGAAACGTGGATGGGTGGAGAAGTCCTGAGTGCTGCCGTGTTCGAGGATGAGCAGTCCGTCTTCTGCCAGCAAGGGGAGTGCTGCGTCGGGTATGTCTGCAAGGTTCTCTAAGGCGTAAGGGGGGTCGGCAAAGATGATGTCGTAATGTTCCTTACACGTGTGTACATATTTAAATACGTCTCCCTTCAGCGGCAACCATTCCTTCACCTGCAACTCTTTCTGTACCCGCATGAGGAACTGCCAATGTTTGAAGTCTTTCTCTACGGACACCACCTTGCTGCATCCACGCGATGCCAGTTCCAAGCCGATGGAACCAGTGCCGGCGAAGAGGTCTAGGGCTGTGGGGGATGCCTCGAAATCTACATAGACATTCTCCAGAATGTTGAACAGCCCTTCCTTGGCAAAGTCCGTCGTAGGACGTGCCTTGAAGCCTGTGGGGGAGGGAATGTGCCGTCCCTTGTATTTTCCTCGAATGATGCGCAATTTGAAAGTTTAGCGTTTAGCGTTTAGGGTTCAGCGATTAGAGTTTAGGACTGGAAATGAAAATCGCCCAGCGCGTGGGCTGGTTAAAAACCACAGATGAGGAGGGTTTGGAGGTCGTAGGGGATGAGGTTGTTGCCCATTGTCAGACGATCCTTGAAGTCTTCGCTGCGGTCGATGACTGTCACGTTCTGCAGGAAGTACTTGATCTTCTCTGAGAGTTCGGTTGTGCGCTGTTCCATGTCGCCCACGACGAAGAGGGCATCGTCCACCTGGTCGAAGTCCAGCTCCTTCCATACGTTCAATGTGTAGTACTGCATGTCGGGCACGCTGGTGCAGTCGAATGTGTTGACAAAGAGCATCCTTCCCTGCTCGAAGGCGTAGATGGTGATTTCCTTCTCGTGCAGATAAACATACATCTTCTTGCCTGATCCGAAGAGGCTCTTCTCGCTGAAGAACTCTATCAACGTGCTGGCAGAGGCGTAGAATCGGGCTCTTGGGAAATCGTCGAGCAGCAACTGGTAGATACTGCGCTCCAGACCGAACACGATGGCTATGCCCGAACGGCGCAGCACATTGTAGCTGACGTGCTGGGGCTTGTCCTTGGGGAAGGTGAACTGATAGATGGCATGGATGTCTTCCCGATTGAACGCAGCGACAGGCACAGTGGTGAAGTGGGGTGTGGTGATGAGCACGTTCACCCGCTGATAGTCTTGCTTCAGCATAGGCTCGTTCATCAATGCCTCCTTCATGTTGGCCGCCAACGAGATGGTGTGGTTCACATCCCATACCTTATACTCGAACGGTTCTTCCTGACCAGGAGCATAAGTACAAAAAGAAAGTCCATTCGAGCAGACCCGAATGGACAAACTTTTATTGTTGATTTGATTTTCTGCCATTATTCACATCGGGGATTCAGTTCTTGGGAGCATGAGCCCAAGTGCTTATTCCCAGTTACCTGCCATCTTGTTGTTCGTATCCTCAAGGTCGCCGATGCGGAGGCCGTACCATTCACCCTCTGTCTGGTCCTCGTTGTCGAGCATCAGCTCAGCACGGTTTCTGTGGCGCTTCTTCAAGTCTGCTTTCACGCTCTTGACCTTCTTCTCGTTCATGCCATCCAGATAGTCCTCCAGACGAGCACGGAACTCGACGAGCATGTCAAACTCGTTCGACTTCATGTTGAACTGAGCCTTCTTGCGGAGTTCGATGACGCCCTGATAGATGGTGTCATACACAGAAGGGTCAAAAGTGGAGCGAACCACGAAGAACGAACCATCAGCTGGGCGGCCGATTGGCACATACTTCATTGAGTCAGGATTTGCAATACCCAACTTTTCTGCTGCTGTCATCCAAACGGTGTCACGCTTGATGAGACCCTTTGCCACAGCTTCTCTTTCTGTCATACCTGCCTCCAACTGGTCGTCGGTCAACTCGCCTTCCTTGATGATCTTATCGACGGTCTTACCGTTCTTCACAAAATCAATCAGTGAGTCGATGGTGCCACAATATTCACCAAAGGTCATCTTGTACTGCTCTTCCGCGTTACGGATGTCCATCAGACGAGCAATAACAATTTTCTCACGAGCTGCCTTCTCTTCATCAAAGGCAATGTCGCTATAGATGCTATAGAAGCATGCTGCGACCAGACCTAATGCACATACGACAAGAAGTCCATTAATAACACTTTTTTTCATGATATGCTTGTTAATTTTTTGTTGTTTACACACTTTTTTGCTGTCCAAATAGCAAGTTTTTGGCCTCACTTATCGTCCAGCTCATGAATAATCACTATATTCGTTGCAAAAATAGTACAAAAATTTTAATTGCACCCACTACTTTCAGATTTTTTTTGAAAAAAGATGATAAAAGACTACCTAAAAGACCTCATTTTGCATCATTTCGGGCTAAAACCGACAGAAGACCAGTCAAAAGTCATCGATTCGCTCTGTCAGTTCATCCTCACACCTGATGCTGATTCGGTGTTCATCCTGCGTGGTTTTGCCGGAACAGGAAAAACATCGCTCGTCAGTGCGTTAGTCAGGACGATGGAACAGCTCGAACGCGAGTGTGTGCTCATGGCTCCAACGGGACGTGCCGCCAAGGTCTTTTCCCTCTATGCCGATCATCCTGCCTTCACCATCCATAAGCGCATCTACCGTCAGAAGTCCATCGACAAGGACAGCATCTTCACGCTCAACTACAACATGCGCCAGAACTTGCTCTTCATTTGTGACGAGGCCTCGATGATTGCCAATGACGAGTATCTTTCGGGGAGCCTCTATGGCACAGGACGTCTGCTCGACGACCTCATCCACTTCGTCTATGGTGGCAAAGGGTGCCGACTCATCCTGATGGGCGACACCGCTCAGTTGCCTCCCGTTGGTGATGAGGAGAGTCCTGCGCTGAGCGATGAATACATGGGCGGCTATGGTCTGCAGGTGGTCAGTCACACCCTTACTGAGGTGGTGCGACAGGCAGAGTCTTCGGGAATCCTTTGGAATGCGACGCATCTGCGCACGCTCTTGGAGAATGAGGATATCTTCGACTTCCCCAAGATTCGTTTCAATGGTTTCCCTGATGTGGTCAACATCTCAGGCAACGAACTGATTGAGGCGCTTGAAGAATGTTATCATCGTGATGGGGAGGACGAGACCATTGTGGTGACCCGCAGCAACAAGCGTGCCAACATCTATAATAATGGCATCCGTGCCCAAGTCCTCTGGCGAGAAGAGCCTCTCGAGGGAGGAGACATGCTGATGGTTGCCAAGAACAACTACTACTGGACAGAGAAGCTCGCCCTGGAATACCTCGCCAATGCCAAGGCTGAGAGCAAGACTCCCGAAGAGGCTGAGACTGTGCCCTTTGACTTCATCGCCAATGGTGACACTGCCATCATCCGCCGAGTGCGCAATGAGCGCACCTTCTATGGCTTCACCTTTGCGGATGCCTCTCTCGAGTTCCCCGACTATGACGATTTCCAGATGGATGTCACCGTCCTGCTCGACACCCTTCAGGCTGAAGCCCCAGCCCTCACCAAGCAGCAGCAGGACACATTATATAATAATATTATGGAGGACTATGCCGGCGACCCGACCCTCCGTTCGAAGCAGGACAAGCTCAAGGCCCTTCGCCAAGACCCTTACTACAATGCACTCCAGATCAAGTACGCCTACGCCGTCACCTGCCATAAGGCTCAGGGCGGACAGTGGACGAATGTCTTCATCGACCAGGGCTACATGACCGAAGAGCTGCTCTCGCCAGACTACTTCCGCTGGCTCTACACAGCTCTCACCCGCGCCACTCAGCGCATCTTCTTCGTCAATTGGCCGAAGGAGCAGAGCATGTAAGAACCTCGTGCCATCATCACTGACAACACGAGGGAGGTGTACACTAAAATGTTTAACTATATTATTAATTACTAACACGTGCTTTACTTGAACATCACCTGCTTGATCTGCTGCTGAATGTCTGCTGGAGTGTTCTTGCTCTTGCAGGCGTCAACCATATATCGGACGACATTCTGAGGAAGGGTAACCTTCTTCCATACATCATTACGAGTCATCCAGCGACCTTTGAAGGTTGTCTTGTCGATGAGCTGCATTTCCTCTGGCTTCACTGCTGGTCTGCCCATCTCGCTATACACCCCATTCTTGAACGTATAGGTGCCATACTCATGGGGCATCAGTACTACCTTTCCATCCTTTGAGAGCGCAATCTCTGCACATGCATACTCACCGTCGGCACCATAGTACTTGAACTGTGTGTAGCCCGATGCTTTACCACACATGGTCTTCTTTTCGCCATCGTACTGCAGAGATTCCATCATCCATACTCCGATGAGTTCCTTGTCTGCCACTTTCTGATTTTGGGCGCATACCTGGAGCACGCTCATGAGCGTCACTGCCACGATTAAAGCTGTTCTTTTCATACGTTTTAAGTTTTTAGAGATTAGTAATTGGGTTGATTGAACGGTGCAAAGGTACGGGCTTTTGCTGTTGCCACCAAGAAAATCACTTTGCATTTACTTTGCATTTTCCATGCAAACTATTTGCAAAGTTTTGCTACCCTGTGCAAATTGTTTGCAAACTCTGCTAAGCTCCGATGCTCAGTACGAAGTCGTCCCATTCCTTGGTGCTGCCCTTGCGTCCAAACACCTTCTGATAGAGTCGGCTGCGGATGGTACTGATGGTGCTCATGTCGCGACTCAGCACAGTGGCGATGTCCTTGGGGGCGATGCGAAGTTTGATGAGGAGGTTCGTCTGATACTCCAGTTCGGACATCGGGTAGAGGTTGCGTAACTGACTCGTGAAGCCTGGATAGACCTTCTTCAGTTGCGTCTCCAGTTCTGTCCACATCTCTTCGTTGAGTCGCTGACCTGAGGCGAAACGCCTTTGCAGGTTACGGTAATCCTCAGAAGAGAAGTATGCTTCTTCCACTGACGCGATGGCCTGACGCACGGGCTGGGGACGCTCGTCATGCTCTTCCAGAATCTGTTGAAGCTGCAACTGCAAGCGTTGTTTTGCCCTGCGGTTCGAGATGGCAAGCTGGGCAACAATGATGACCAGCACGATGATGGCGATGATGGCATAGATGAGATTGTGGATAACGCTTGCCTGCTCACGTTCCTTGGCTGAGAGGACGTAGTTGTGCTGGTCGTCTGAGGAGATTGCCTCTTGTAAATCCTTCTCGACGATGGCAAGAATCTCCTGTCCCCATTCCCGCTCGATATCTACAGACCGATGCCACTCAGACACTCTTCCCATCCGCTGAATGGTTACCGCCGAATCATTCAAGACTACTAATGGACGAGGATCCTCACCCTCCAGATAAAGATGTTCTCCATTGCCCTTGTCTATCAGCGTCACCACAGATTTCTGCATGGGTTTTACCACCAATGCCTGCTCTGTCTGAGTGAGGTGGCACTCATACATCATGCTGTCATTCACATAGACCCGAAGCGATGTTCCCTCATCAGCAGGGTATTCATAGACATAACCTTCAGGCACAGTCACCTGGGTCATCACCCATGTGCCATTCAGGGAGAACTTAGGACGATGGTCTCGCATGCTGCATCCTGTCAGCAGGATGATCGCCATTAGTAAAAAGAGGATATTCTTCATGATTTCTTTATTTCTTTCCCAGTAAATAGTATTTTGCCTGCAAAGATAGTGCTTTTTACCCCAAAACAGGCAGAAAATGAGTTTGCATTTTGTTTGCAACCCATACGAGGTAGTGGTTTGCAACAAAAACGAGGTCTTCGCTGGTGACGAAGACCTTGTTTTCCTTTTGTGTTCCTTCTTTGTTGAGAACAGAAAGAGTGATATATATATAGTAAGCTTAGTATGCTTAGGTTGGTGGAGTGGGGCATTATCTCATGCCACCGCCTCCGAAGCCGCCCATGCCACCTCCGCCGAAGCCGCCGCCTCCGCCGAAGCCACCCATGCCACCTCCGAAGCCGCCCATGCCGCCTCCGAAGCCGCCCATGCCGCTTCTGCCGCCACCGCGACCGAAGATGTTGAGCTTGTAGATGATGTGGATCATGCCGTAGGAGTAGATGGCATTGTAGCGAGAGTCACTCTGCTGGACAGCCGAGATCTGACGGCTGATGTTGCTGCGCTTGTTGAGAATATCGTTCCACTGGAGAGTGACGGTGAGTGCGTTGCCCTTGAGGAAGGACATACCTGCCTGAGCGTTCCAAAGGAGCTCGTTGGTGTTCATGCTGGCTGAAGAGTAACCGCGACGACTGCTCTGGCTGATGTCTGTCGAGAAGGAGAAGCCGTTGTCGAAGATGAGGTTCATGTCAGCACCATAGCTGAAGTTCCAAGTTTCCTGGTTGGCGTTCTTCGTGACAGAGTTGCGTGAGTTGTTGTAACCCAGGCTTCCGTTGATGCCAATCTCGAACCAATCCTTGCGGAAGTCGAAACCGAGGTTCTCGTTCACGCCAGTGGTGTTGGTATTGGTCTTGGTACCGCTGTCAGCATCGCTTGCACCCTGTTGAGAAAGGAAGCTCACCTGGTGGTTGTAGTTGAAGCTCGTGAACGTGTTCATCGTGAAGTAGGCGTTTCTGTCGAGAGCTGTGTTGAAACCACCACCGATGTTACCGCTCCAGTTACCATTGATGTTGAATGGCTTGCTCTCTCTGATACCAGTCTCTTCATAATAGGTAGTTCTGTTGCTGATGCTGTTTCGTGTGAAGTTAACGCCTCCCCATGCAAAGATACTCTGCTGATGCTCCATACGGAATGTGTTGAAGTTCAGGTTGATGTTGTGGGTGATGGATGGCTTCAAGCCAGGATTACCCTTGGTGATGTTCAATGGGTTGGAGTCGTCCTTGATGTCCAACAAGTTGGTCATGCTTGGCTGTTGAGTACGAGCGCGATAACTCAGACGCAGGTTGGTCTGCTGGGTGAAGTTATAGCGGAAGTCAATATTTGGCGCAAATGAGAAGACTGTGCGGGTGACTGTTGTGTCGGTCTGGAGATAGACATAGTCGAGTTTACTGCGCTGTGGCAGGAAGTCGACACCGACACTGAAGTTGTAGTAGTCAGAGATTTTACGGAAACTCAGACTAACGGTGTGGTTGTAGTTGTTGTATTCAGAATACTGGCTTAATCTCTGTGCCTCCTTACTGATCTTTCTTGCATCAGGATCAGTATAAGAGAGGGTGTCAGAGTTGTAAACAGGGTAGTTCTGAAGCATGTAGTCGAATGCACCCTCCACATTGTAGCGGTATCTGTTCAGTGCCTCACTCAAAGCAGTGAATGCAGGCTTTGTAGGATCAATGATAGAGGCTCTTCTGTCCGACTTGTTGTAGCTGTAGTCAAATCTGTAGGAGAACTGCAGATAGGTTCTGTTGGCGATAGGCTCAGAATAGCTCAACTGTGCTCCAAAAGATCTGTTTCTGCCAGGAGTGTTGTAATAGCGGTTGTTAGGATCTTGCTGAAGAACAAAGCTCGACTTGCTATTTGTGTTCGCATAATAGTCGGTGTTGGCAGCAGACAATTGCTTGCTCTCAGAACTACCGAGGTTGGCTGTTGCACGGAGGGTGAGGTTGCGTCCATAGTCGTTCAGACGACGGTTGATCTGCAGCTCACCTGCCAGACGCTTGTTCTCGCTGTAAGTCTGCTGACGGTTGAGGTTGCTGTTGACAATAGTGGAATCGAACAGGGCAATCAGTTCGTCTGAGCTGTACTCTTTATCATATACGTCATAGAGTGGGTCTTCGCTCTTCTTGTATGGGTCGTCATTGAATGTAGCTGATGAACTATTGCTATAACCCTTGTTCTTGGTGAAGGTTCCTGATGGACGGAAGATGATGTTCGTCAAAGAGTCTGGTGTCCACTCCATGCGGAAGTTGGCGTTCCAGTTGTTGGCGCTGCTACGGCTGTTGCTGGCACTGTTGCTGAATGCACCCTGGGTGGTGACGAAGCTCTGAGTGGATGACCAGTTTCTAGTATCATTACCATTATAGTTATAGCGCACGTTACCACCAAATTCGATGTTCTTGGCCTCTGTGGCAAAGTTGAAACCGAGGTTCTTTGAGTTGCGCAGGCCACCGCCCATGCCGCCCATGCCGCCGAACCCACGACCGCCGCCACCGCCGAACCCCATGTCGCCAGTGTTGTTGGCACCACCTGTCAAGGTGTATTGGTTGTGGTCAACGAAACGGTTGATGGTGAATCGCTCAGACCAGCGGTCTTCCGTACCATAACTCAGGTCGATGTTACCGAACCAACCGTTGTTCATACCTTTCTTCACAGTCAGGTCAAGCACGGTTTCTTCTTCACCATCGTCAATATTTGTTATACGTGCGAAATCACTCTTACGCTCGTAGGTCTTGATTTTATCAATCATGTTGGTTGGGATGTTCTTCATGGCCATGTTGGTGTCGTCGAAGAAGAACTCCTTACCATCCACGAGAATCTTGGAAACCTTTTTACCGTTGATGGTTATACCACCATTTTCATCTATCTGTACACCTGGGAGTTTCTTTACGAGAGCCTCCAATGTAGAACCTTCTGGCACACGATAGGCATCAGTGTTATACACGATAGAGTCGCCGCTCACCTGTACAGGAGCAACATTGGCGGTCACCGTCACGTCCTTGATCATCTTGGCATCAGGAACGATGTGTATGTAACCCACGCTGACGTTCTTGTCCTTCTTGTTGGTCAAGTCCAGCGGCATCACCTTGGTCTGGAAGCCCACGTAGGTGATCTTCAGGGCATACTTGCCGGCCTTCACATTTTTAATGCTGAAACTACCATCAAAACCTGTTGCGGCACCAGCAACCATGCTGCTGTCGGGAAGGTTGAGGATACGGACTGTGGCTGAGATGACAACGTCATTTGTTTCGTCTTCAAGGATTGTACCCGAAACATTAAATTTGGACTGAGCCATTGCACTGAGTCCCACAAAAGTGAGAAACAAAGCGATGAGTGATTTTTTCATATTGTGATTTTATTGATTGATTTTTCTTTGGTAATGTAATCAAATTGACTAGAAAGTAAAGAAAAGGTTTAATGGGATTGTGAAAATTTGAGTTTTTATGTGTAATTTTGCATCGTTTTTCAACCACACATTTTGTAAATCCATGTTATTCATGAGAAAAATATTACCTATCTTCCTTTTGTTGCAGTGTGCCTTCACCCTCTCTGTGCATGCTCAGTTCGCACGTCTCGAGAAGTACCCTAACATACCTGGTCAGTACGACGCTGCATTTGTCGATTATGTAAAAAACTTTGCCAGCGGAGTCGCCAAATCCTCTTTCGGACAATATTTTGGACAGATCACGAAAGAGCGCAATGTTTATGGTTTTGGTGCCTACTACACAGACAATGATGGCGTCATATATGGTCAGTATCGTCTTGGCAATTTCCTTTTTGGCATCAAGATGGGTACACAGGTGGCAAAGGTCGGTACAAACGACCATTACATCGTTTACGACCTTACGACGGGTGATCCACTTTATATCATGAAGGATGGTGACAGATATTCTCTTCCTGCCGACTATGAGAAGACCTACCGCTTCGAGTCACTCACCTATCAGAATGGCGACAAGTATGTGGGAGAGACCGTCAACGGCAAGCGTGAAGGTGTGGGTATATACTATTATAATAATGGTAATTACTACTATGGTCGCTATAAAGATAATGAGCGTCGTGGCTTTGGTGCCATGTTCTACACCAACAACACGCTGACCATTCAGTATTGGAAAGGAGAAGACGAATAGACGGCTTACGTGCTGGGCAATTTTCTGATAGTGATGATACACCCCAATTCTTTTCATGCTTGGTTTCTTGCTGCCCGTCCCAAGACGCTGACGGGAGCCATTGCTCCAGTCCTTGTCGGTGCTGCTTTTGCCATCCGCACATTTATTACCTCTGGTGCTCTGTCCACATCTGTTATTTCTCAACTCTCTCCCTTCCTCCTCTGCATCCTCTTTGCCGTCTTTATGCAGATTGATGCCAACTTTATCAATGACTATTTCGATTTTAAGAAGGGTACAGACCGTGAAGACCGTCTTGGCCCCGAACGAGCATGTGCTCAAGGATGGATTACTCCTCGTGCTATGCAGTGGGGCATCACCGTCATGACTCTCCTCTCCTGTCTGGTCGGCATGGTTATTTTACTTCTTCACCTGCAATGGGAACTTCTTCTCGTCGGTCTCTTTTGTGTCATCTTCTGTTTCCTCTATACCACCCATCTCTCCTATCTTGGTTGGGGTGACCTTCTCGTGTTGATTTTCTTCGGATTCATCCCTGTCGTCTTCACCCACTATGTCATGACCGATGGTGCATGGTGCATTCCTCTTCTCATAGCCAGTTTTGCTATGGGACTCGCCACTGACAATCTTCTGATGGTCAACAATTACCGTGACCGCCATCAAGATCTCCTCAGTGGAAAGCGCACCATCATCGTACGCATCATTGAAGCACAAATCAAAAGATTGGGAAAGGCTGAAGGTCAGAAACGAGGCGAGGGCATTTGCCGTATCATCTATCTCAGTCTCGGCATCATCGCCACCTTCCTTGGCATCATCGCTCGCGTCCTGCTTCCCTCACACCCCATGTTAGCCTCTCTTCCTCACACCCAAAGTGTCATTACCCACCTACTCCTCATCTATCTTGTTCTCCATGCTCACACCTACCGCCAACTCTGCACGTTTGACGGTCGTGACCTCAATCAAGTCCTCGGCATGACCGCCCGCAACATCTTCCTCTTCGGATTCCTCCTCGCCATCAGTATCCTTTTCTGATTGGTGGGTTTGTGATCACCACAAAAGTTGTTCAATTTTGTTTGGTTAGATTTTCTCTAACAACACGACAGCGTAGGCGCTGATGCCCTCCTCGCGGCCTGTGAAACCGAGTTTTTCGGTTGTGGTGGCTTTGATGGAGATGTCATCGATGTCGATGCCCATGACTTCTGCTAGAGTTTGCTGCATCTGAGGAATATGGGGATTAAGTTTGGGACGCTCAGCGCAGACGGTGCAGTCGATATTGCCAATGGTGTAGCCTTTCTCGGTTACGATGTCAAGGGTTTTCTTGAGAAGAATCTTGGAATCTATGTTCTCGAACTCGTTGCCCTTCTTGGGAGGAAAATGATAGCCGATGTCACGCATGTTGGCGGCTCCAAGAATGGCGTCGCAGATGGCATGAATGAGAACGTCGGCATCGGAATGACCAAGTAATCCGAGTGTATGGTCAATCTTGATGCCACCAAGCCAAAGGGCACGACCTTCGACGAGTTGATGTACGTCGAAACCAAAACCGATTCTTATTTTCATGGGTGCAATGAGTTAATGGGGATGATGAACATTCGCCCTGCGTGTGGGCTGTTTATCTTCTACGTTTGCCAAGGAGGTCGTTGATGCCGTCCATGTCGAAGGCAAGGGAGAAACGAAGGGTCTGGTCGAGCGGGTTGCTCTGAGCCGTAGAAATCACGTAACCAGCATCGAGGGAGAAGACGTTCATCTTGAAGCCTGCACCAACGGTGTAGTAGGTACGGTTACCCTTGTTGGGGTGTTCGTAGTGATAACCTCCACGAAGGAAGAACTGGTTGTTGTAGGAGTATTCGAGTCCGACGCTCCACTGGATTTCCTGCATCTCTTCCTTAAAACCATTGGGGGCATCGTGGAAGGACTTGAAGATACCACTGATAGGAGATACGTTGAAATAACCCTCACCTTCAAGCCAGGTACGATAACCACCATAATCTTTTTCGTAGTCTTTAGACTCGCCACCTTCGGTAGAAACCATGTGCTTCACATACTGATCCATTGTGGGGCGTGTGGGCACCAACAGTTTGTTTGCATCAGCAGAGATGCTGAGCGTGTTGTATTCGTCGAATGGAACGAGCAGAGAAGTACCCAGACGCAGGTTGGTGGGGATGAACTCTGAAGTGTTACCGCTATCGTATGAAAGTTTTGAACCGATGTTGGAGATGTTGATACCCCATCCGAGCTGACTTTCATGACCACCCAGGTTCAGATAGCCGTTGTGATAGAAGGCAATGTCGGCTGCAAAAGCAGAGGCAGGCTTCAAGGCATCGGAACCCTCACCCTTGTAGGCAAGGTCGGAGTAGATGAAACGGAGCGCTACACCTGCTGAGAAGGTCTCAGAAAGCATGCGTGAGTATGCCAGGTCAATCGCCATCTCGTAAGGACGGAAGCTCTGTGCATCTTCATCCAGGCTCTCATACACTTCACCAAGTGAGAAATAGCGAAGCGAACTGGAAAGGGCATCGTAGTCACCCAAACGATAATAGCCTGTGATGTTGGCAAGGTCGATGTCGTTGGTGAGCTGACGGAGCCAAGGCGTGTAGTTGAGCGAGACACCTGCACGGCTGATACAGAAGGGGTATTTAGCAGGGTTCCAGTATTGTGAGTTCACGTCAGGATCAGATGCTGCACCAATATCACCCATACCACCAGCACGCGCATCGGGTGCGATGGCAAGTGAATTGGCACCATGATAGATGGGGTTCAGTTGATTTTTCACGTCTTGTGCCTTGGCTGATACGGTCAGCACAAGGAGGGTGAGTATAGAAAGAAATTGCTTCATCTTTTGTTTGAATTTTCTCTAATAGAAACGAGAGATGGGTGTGTTTATTGTGTAATGAGATACTTTTGTGAGGAAGAAGTGATGTCGCCCTTAGGTGAAGTAAGGCGAGTTTTGCGGATATAAACACCTGGCGGCAGGGATGGTTTTTGTTCGCTGCTGCTATATACTTTACGTCCAGTTGGATCGAAGAAGTCATAAATCTCGATGAGACCTGTCACCACTTCGAAAGAGTAAGCTTGCTCGCCCATGTTGTTAAGAGTGTCGAAAGCACGGATGACGAGGCTGTGCTTGCCTGCCGACAAGGTGGGCAGCGTATAGGTGACGGTGCCTGAAGTGTAGTCGCCCACAGCCTGTGTGTAGTAACTGTTCAGGGTGTAGGTGGTAGCCTCGTTATTGTCAATAATCGCGACAATGTCATGTCCGAGTCCGTTGCCTGTCGTGTTGATGCCACTGGAGTCGTTCAACTCAATGTAAAGAGTCGGAGTCTCGTTGGTGTAACTGATTTCTGAGACATTTCTTCCGTTGGAGAAGGCTGCGATGGTAGGACCGACGGTGTCGGTCTTTTCATAAGTGGATGTGCCACCAATGAGGAAGTCCTCGAAGGTTCCGTTGGCCTCCATGTCTTTCTTGTTGTTGATGGCATAGAGGTTGATGAGTCCTGACAGGTTGGAGTAGTTGATGTCGAGTGGCACAGGGAAGGTGAACTTGAACGTGCCTGCTTTAACAGAGTCGGTACCTGCATAGAGGGTACGTGTACGGTCATCATACTCGAACGGGTCTGTGTCGATACCAGCATTGAGTTTGCAGACAATATGCTCCTCGCTGTCGAAGATGATGGCAGAAACGGTGCCATCAAACGTGGTGGCATTCTCCCCCTTGTCATTAATAATGTGTCCCTCGACAGTGACTGTCTCGCCTCCAGAAATGGTGGGCGGGTTGTCAGGGTCAATGCTCTTACCGTTGAACTTGTCAATCTGTACCTTATGGGTAGGTGTAATCAGCTTAATGGCAGGGTCGCCTAACAGCACAAAGTGGACTTTGTTGATGGAATCAGTTCTTGACATGTATCCATCTATCTTAGACTCGATGATGTCCGCTTTCGCCTGTGCCAAAGCTTCACCAAGAGTGTAGTGCTCACCATTGTTCTTGGTGGCGAGCACGTGCGACATGAAGTTGCGGTTGATGACACGGTTGGGTGACGAATAAACGGTACGTGCCGTTCCGATGAATGCCACAGCAGCACCTTGCTTGTTGATAATGGCTTCAGTACCGATGTTCTCGATGTTCATGTCGAAAGGCGTAACATCACAAGCGGCTGTGATCCATACTGGAATGCGAGGTGAGTCCCATTTCTGGAAATCGGCAGTCTTCAGCACCTGCTCGTGAGAGAGGCAGTAGGCAGCGCCATGTCCCGTATAGTCCATGATGAGTGCACCTTCCTGCATGATTTTATTGATGTCGGCATAGACATCGGGATAGCTGTTGCCTGTAGCGGTCTGCTGCATGGTGTAGCTGTCCCAATAGATGCGCTTGTAGTGATAATCAGGAAATTTTTTTTGCGTATTGGTCAGCACGTTTTCGGCATCCTCCATGTGGATGTTGGTCTTGTCGTCATCACCCATCAGGCAAATGGTGTTCTTCCACGCTCCAGCATAAGTGTTGGACATGTAGTTGATGAGTTTGTCAACTACATTCTTAGCATCAGCCTCAGTAGAAACAGGCAGACGACCTACACCGCAGTCGGGCATTTCCTTCAGAGGGGAGATTCCTTTTCCGTCGGCGAGCAAAGTGAAATACTCTTCCAATACATAGGAGTCGGTGTGCGACCAGGAGTTGTCGGACTCGTAGGCTAGCAGGTAGTCGTCTTGGGATTTCGTGGTGAGTCCGTTGGTGACGAAGCGGTTGTCCCACATGCAGTTGCCGAACAACAGGAGATTGAGGCTTCCTTTCTGTGTACCTGTCAGTGGGGATTCTTTGTATTGCTTGTCGTAGAGCATCTTCATCAGCCGACGGTAAGCCGTCGCATCAGGAGTGCCCGATGAGAACTCGTTATAGACTTCATCTGCTTTGACCACAGCGCAACGGATGCCATCGATCTTGGTGTGAGCGGCAGCCAAGCGTTGTGCCTGTTCCGTCAGTTTCCCATTGCTGGGTACGATGATGAGCAGGTTGATGCTGTCGAGGGCATGGAGATCCTGATGAATCACGTTCCCAACGGTCTCAGGGGTGGGGAAGGAGGCTGTCGTGTTGACTGCTACATATTGGTTGGTGAACTTGGCACCAGAAGCTGTAGCCTTGTAAGTGGTGCCAGTCAATGTGCCTGAGAGTTCGTGTGTGGTGGCAGGAGTTGTGACTTCCCAAATGCTGGTGGCAGCAGTGGCTCCCTTCAGTTCGAACGTGTTGGTGCCGTCAGTGTTGGGACTGAATGCCACGTAGTCCTTGCCGCTGATGGAGAGCTGTGCCTCGCTTGTGGAACGGATATAGTCGAGGTGTCCGGCAATGCCCGAAGAGCGTGTGTGCTTCAGCTTGACACTGAGGGACGAAACCGATTGATCGTAGAGTGTGAAAGACTGACTGCTGATGTAGGCGTCAGCATAGTTGGATTGCTTGGGGAAATTCAGCGTGCCTAATGTGTTGTCACCGACTGATATACTGAGGGAGGAACTATTGTTTCCTGCCGCACCAAACTGCACGTCGATGGTCACATCCCCACATGTGGTGTTGTCGAACGTCAGTTGGTAGGTCTTTTGCGGATTGTTGGCATAGTCGTATGTCTCGAAGAAGGTGCGGCCTGCATTGATGAAGGAGAAGGCATCCTCTTCGTGGAGGGCATGGGCATAGTAAGTCGTTTGCGTAGTGCCCGTCGAGGTGGCTGCTTCCGACTTGTTGAACGTGGCTGGTGTGCCAGTGGTTTCAGTCAGGAAGTAATAGATGTATTTGGAATACGGATTGTTGAGATGGGTGTAGGCGCTGGTTTCGTTTGGACGAGTCCATAGGGTCGTGCCACAGGAATAGAAGAGGACGGTGCCATCGCTTTTGCGGTAGAGGGGAATCTCCGTGAGGTCATCATCGAGGTTCTCAATCTTCGCTTCGGGCAGGAAGGGGAGATTGTAACCATAGAGGCAGACTTTCTTCGGATCGCTGAAACCCATGCTCTTGAGGTTGGCACTGGTCAGTTGATACACACCTTCATCCGCCACACGAATCTTTACCCACTTGCCTGTCGCAAGTTTGGAATGTTCAGCATAGCGCGATTGGGCATTGAGGGTCAATGTCAATGCCATCAAGATGAATAATGTGTAGAGCTTCTTCATGAAGAATAGTTATTTGATTTTCAAATCAAGCAATTTCCTGTCGCCGATGTAGGCATCAATCTTGTCGCCTTCCTTCACTTCGCCGATGCCGTCGGGGGTGCCGGTGAAGATGAGGTCGCCCGTCTTGAGGGTAAAGAACTTGGAGGCATAGGCGATGATGTGGTCGATGGTGTGGATCATGTCTGCCGTATGTCCTGTCTGTCGACGCTCGCCGTTCAGGTCCATGTGGAAATGGATGTCCTGCACGTCGCATCCCAACTCGTCCTTGCTGATGAACTTGCCGAGTGCGGCACTGCCGTCGAAGCTCTTGCAGCATTCCCAAGGCATGCCTTTCTCGCGGAGTTCCTTTTGTAGTTCCCGTGCCGTGAAGTCGATGCCGACGGTCAGTTCGTTCCAGTAGCGGTGGGCAAAGCGTTCGCTGATGTCCTTGCCGACATGGGCAATCTTCACCACAATCTCAGTCTCATAGTCGAAACGGGCGGCAAAGTCGGGCACAAAGAAGGGTTTGCCAGGCTGGATGATGCTCGAGTCGAACTTGGAGAACAGAACGGGTTCCGTATGTAGTAACGAATTTTGTTCCTCTTTAGTGTGTAACTCGTTAATATGTTTGGCATAGTTCATGCCGACGGCGAGAATCTTCACGATGTGGGATGTTAAATGTTAGATGTCAAATGTTACAATCCGAATATCCTCAGTATGTCGTTCAATTGTGCCAACACCATGAGCGCCAGCAGGAGGTACATGCCGAAGTATTGAACCACCAGGAGGAAGTTGTCGTTGAGACGCTTGCCGGTGAGGAGTTCGAAGGTGGCGAAGAGGGCATGACCGCCGTCGAGTGCAGGGATGGGCAGTACGTTGACGAAGCCCAGGGCGATGGAGAGGAATGCGGTGAGCAGCCAGAAGCGCTGCCAGTTCCATGCGTCGGGGAAGATGTTGCCGATGCTGATGAATCCGCCCACCTGACGCGCTCCCTTCTTCGTGAAGATGTACTTCATCTGGTCGGCATAGCTCGTCAGCGTGTTCCAACCGTACTTCACGCCGGCTGGGAACGATTCGAGGAAGCCGTAGGTCTTGGTCGTGATTTTATCCTGATAAGGCATCGCGTTGGCAAAGCCGAGCGTGAATTCTGGGGTGAGTGTCACTTGCTTGGTCACCGAGTCGTTCAGCACGAGGGTGATCTGCCTTGCCTTGAGACTGTCGCCGAAGTTGGCGTTCTCGGGCAGGGCTTTCTGCAGGGCGATGAGGCTGTTCTGGAAGTCGTTGAAGTCTTCCACCTCGATGCCATTGACGGAGCAGATCTTGTCGGTCTTCTTCAGTCCCATGTCCTCGGCGGGAGAGCCGGGGATGATGCTGTCGATCTGGAGAGGAGCACGCATCGCCGCATAGAGGGGCTGCTCAATCATGTCGAGCAGGGAGAGTTCCTGTGGCATGGTGATGACGACCTCCTTGCCCTCGCGGAGCACGGTGACGGTCTTGGCGTTCGACATCTCCTGCAGGACGGATGTGCTCCACGACTCCACCACTTCGTCGTCGGTCTTGATGATGATGTCGCCGTCGCGGAATCCGTCGGCCTTGGCCTGCTCGGAGAACTTCATGCCGTAGCTCATGTCCTCGCTTTTCACGAAGCTTTCGCCCCAGGTGAAGAGCACCATGGCGTAGATGACGAAGGCGGTGATGAAGTTCATGATGATACCGCCCAGCATGATGATGAGTCGCTGCCAAGCGGGGTGAGTGCGGAACTCCCAGGGTTCGCCCTTCACGTCCGAGTTCTTGATGATGATGTTCTTCATCAGGTTCGGCAGGTCCTTCCAGAAGCTCTTCTGGCTGCCGTCCTCCTTGAACGAAGATTCGTCCACCATGCCGGAGATGCTCACGTAGCCGCCCAGCGGAATCCAGCCGATGCCGTATTCTGTGCCTTCATATTCGTACGAGCCGTTCTCCTTCTTCTTGGCCGGAGCCTTGCCCATGAGCTTGCGCCACCAGTTGCTGTAGGTGCTGAAGAGGCTGAATTTCCAGTCGAAGAAGAGGTAGAACTTCTCCACTCTTACCTTAAAAATCTTTGCTGCAAAGAAGTGTCCGCCCTCATGCAGGATGATGAGCAAGGCGAGGGCGACGATGAGTTGCAATCCTTTGATGAGAATTGTGTCCATTCTGTCTATATATTATAATAATGTGGAAGCGTACTGACGCGCTTCTCGGTCGGTTTGTAAATAAGTTTCTAATGCGTTGTCCCTCGTGAAGCTGATCTTCGCCATCGTCCTTTCGATGATGTCGGCAATCTGCTCATAGCCGATGCGGTCGTCGATGAAGGCGCGGTTGGCAATCTCGTTCGCCGCATTCACGATGCAGGGCATGTTACCCCCCTGCCTGAGCGCCTCGTATGCCAAGCCCAGACAGCGGAAGCGTTCCACGTCCGGACGCTCGAACGTCAGGTCCTTCATCTGGAACAGGTCGAGCCGCTCACCGTTCAGGCTGAGGCGACGGGGATAGCTGAAGGCATACTGGATGGGGAGCCTCATGTCGGGCACGCCGAGCTGAGCCTTCACCGCTCCGTCCTCGAACTGCACCGCGCTGTGGATCACCGACTGCGGATGCACCACCACCTGAATCTGCTCGGGCTTCACGCCGAAGAGCCACTTCGCCTCGATCACCTCGAAGCCCTTGTTCATCAGCGTCGCCGAGTCGATCGTAATCTTCGCACCCATGTTCCAGGTGGGATGAGCCAGCGCGTCCGCCTTCGTCACCGTCTTGAGCTGCTCCTTCGTCATCTTGCGGAAGGGTCCGCCGCTGCACGTCAGCAGAATCTTGTCGATGCGGTTGCCCGGTTCGATGCACTGGAAGATGGCCGAGTGCTCCGAATCCACCGGCAGGATAGGCACCTGGTTCTCGTTCGCCAGTCGGGTGATCAGGTCGCCCGCCACCACCAGCGTCTCCTTGTTCGCCAGGGCAATCATCTTCTTCGCCTTGATGGCTGCGATGGTCGGTTCCAGTCCGGCGAATCCCACCATCGATGCCAGCACGATGTCCACATTTCCGTCCTGCACCACCTGGCAGAGCGCCTCCTTCCCCGCATACACCTTGATGGGCAGGTCGGCCAGTCCCTCCTTCACCCGCTCGTAGTTTGACTCCTTGGCGATGACCACCGCCGCAGGATTGTATTTCCGGGCTTGCTCCACCAGCAGGTCGGCATTGTTGTAGGCCGTCAGCACGTATGCCTCATACAGATCCCCGTGCTGCCCGATCACATCCAGCGCCTGCGTGCCGATGCTTCCCGTCGAGCCTAATATGCAAATTCTCTTCTTCATTATACTAAAAAATGTATGTTCCAATGAAAATCGCCCAGCGCGTGGGCTGGAAACTGGGTGCAAAGGTACGAAGAAATGGGCGAACGGCAAAATTATCGCCATGAAGATTCTTGGTTGCGGCAACTTTATTTTTTGTTTGCGGAGAAGTTCGCAACTTTGTAGCCGATGGGTTTATTGAATCAGATTCGAGATGAGTTTTGGGGTCAAAAATCGAGTTCGAATGACGTTTGAGGTCGCCTCGACCCCCAAAAATTGAGTTCGAATGGCATTTGAGGTCACCTCGACCTCCGAAAATCGAGTTCGAATGGCATTTGAGGTCGCCTCGACCCCCGAAAATCGAGTTCGAATGGCATTTGAGGTCGCCTCGACCCCCAAAAATCGAGTTCGAATGGCATTTGAGGTCATCTTGACCCCCCAAAAACGAGTTCGAATGTGATTTGAACTGCATCTGAAAATGAAATGGCATGCTGATTGACGACGGCGAATAGCCGATCAGAGGTCGAGAAGTCCGAGGGGAAGGTCCATGAGCATGGTCTTCTCCTCTTTTTTGATGTCGGCGATGAACTCTTCGTGGGCAGGGATGAGGGCTTCGGTGCCGTCGGGTCGGCGGACGATGAAGAGCCAGTTGTCGGTCTGGTCGTCGATGTCGGTGATGGTGCCGATGGGCTGTCCGTCGTCGGCGTTGAGCATCTGGAAGCCGATGAAGTAGTGGAGGGAGATGTCGTCGTCGTCGAGGGTGTCCTGGTAGTGTTTTTCGATGAAGACGGGGCTGTTGACGAGCATCTGGACAGCGTCGAGGGAGTCGATGTCCTCGAGCTTGAGGATGGCGGTGGTGTCGCTGCGGAAGCGGTATTCCTCGAGGAAGAAGGGGACGAGGATGCCGTCGACGAGGCAGATGATGTGGTCGGCCTCGGCGCGGTCCCACACGTCGTCGGTGAACTGGAGGTTGATCTCTCCTTTCAGTCCGTGGGCCTTGCCCATGCGGCCGATTTGGTAGACGTCTTCTTGCTTGATCATGGGGGTGAATAGGATTTTCTAGGCGGTCCTAGGCAGTCCTAGGCAATCCTATGTTTTTAGTTGATTCTTTTTATGACTGCGCCGAGGGCTGTCAATCTTCCTTCGATGTTTTCGTAGCCGCGGTCGATTTGCTCGATGTTGCTGATCATGCTGACTCCGTTGGCTGAGAGGGCGGCGATGAGCAGGGCGATGCCGGCGCGGATGTCGGGCGAGGACATTTTGGCGCCGCGGAGCTGCATCTGGTTGTCGTGGCCGACGACGACGGCGCGGTGGGGGTCGCAGAGGATGATCTGGGCGCCCATGTCGATGAGTTTGTCGACGAAGAAGAGGCGGC
>JAEEGJ010002983.1_pt1 | contig 71711 bp, 48 predicted proteins | sample 8958761 | NCBI WGS metagenome assembly JAEEGJ01 (sample SAMN16246546, study PRJNA631951) | gut metagenome | biome: gut microbiome; feature: rumen; material: RS-attached | host: Bos | place: Iran: Karaj | collected 2018-10 | reverse complement strand
TCTTAATGAATATGTTTGTGCCCTTTAAGCACATGTTTGCAATGGGCTCAAGACTTACCATCATGGATATAGCTCTTAACAGAATTGAAGCGGTGCTTAATGAAAAGCAGCTTGATTTAAGCGGGGAAGAAATTCCAAAAGGAAACTATGAAAATGAAATTGAGTTTAAAAAGGTTTCTTTCTCCTATGAAACAAAAGAAGTGCTTCACGATATTTCTTTCTCAGTAAAGAAAAACAGTATGGTTGCCTTGGTGGGAGAGTCCGGATGCGGAAAAACCACCATTGCAAACCTTATTTCGAGATTTTGGGACGTAGATACCGGGGAAGTGCTCTTTAGAGGAACCGATATAAGAAAGCTTCCCATGGACTATCTTATGAGCAATTTAAGTATGGTATTTCAAAAGGTTTATTTGTTTGAAGATACGGTATATAACAACATTTCCATGGGTAAGCCCGATGCCACATACGAGGAAGTGGTGGCTGCCGCAAAGAAAGCAAGGTGTTATGACTTTATAATGAATCTTCCCTATGGATTTGACACCTTGGTTGGAGAAGGCGGAGCAAGTTTATCGGGAGGAGAAGCCCAAAGAATATCCATAGCAAGATGTATTCTAAAGGATGCTCCCATAATTATTCTTGATGAAGCGACTGCAAGCATTGATGCAGACAATGAAAGTTACATAAAAGAAGCCATGTCGGAGCTTTGTAAGGATAAGACAGTCATTGTGATTGCTCATAGATTAAATACAATCAAAGGCGCCGATGAGATAATCGTGATTTCTGATGGACATATACAGGAAAGCGGCAATCATGATAAATTGATGGCCCTTAACGGAATGTATAAGAACATGGTTTTAATGCAGGAAGAATATTATAGTCAAGCGGAGGAAATCGGAGCATGAGTAAAAACGCGTGCAGAATGATAGGAATCATTACAATGATACTCAGCGTATTCTTTATTGTGGCAGGTCTATACTTACCGATGGCAGGCATAAGCTTAACCCTTGCCAATATATTATTGGCTGTAGGAATTGTTCTTTTGATAGTCGGTACCGTCTTTTATAAGATATTAAAAACCGAGTAGGCTGAGAATATCATAATCATTTTAAACAAAACAGGTGATTTAAAGGAAAGTCTGTGCTATACTGTTATGCAAATGATAGTTTTAATAGGTTTTGTGTGACAATATTTTTCTTGAGGTGGGAAAACATGAGTTACATTACTGAAGACATTTTAAGACAGACAGGCTTTATTGACATCGATTACGGCCTTGAGTGCTGTGCGGGCATGCTTGATTTATACATGCACGCGGCAGAAGACTACGTAGGATGCGATAATAAAGTAGAAAAGCTTAAAGAAGAGTTTGAAAAAGAAGACTGGGCCAACTACATTGTGGACATTCATGCGGTTAAAAGTTCATCCATGCTTCTTGGCATGACTGCTCTTGGAGAAGAGGCAAAGCAGCTTGAACTTGCAATCAAAGAAGAAAACTACAATTACGTTAAAGATAACCACTTGAAAGTTTTAAAAGAGTATGAAAGAATCATAGGGGTCATGGAAAAGCTTTTAAACGACTATGATATTCCGGAGTAAAAATGGATTCTTTTAACTTTAGATTTTGTAAGAAGTGTCTCACAAGGGACATGATTGATAAGGATGCGTACTTTGCTACCTTACATGAGCTTATAGAAAACATAAACGAAGATGTGAAAACACCTTCGGAAGAGTATGAGCGAAGGCTCTCGGTTTGCACCGAGTGCGAACGCTTAGCAGACGGTATGTGCAGAGCCTGCGGCTGTTATGTGGAGCTTAGGGCTGCTAAAACTTCAAATAAATGTCCATATGAATTATGGTAAACGAAAAACCCACGGGAATTATTCCCGTGGGTTTTCTTGAATTTATTATTATCCCATGTTTACTTTTACACTTACTTCTTTAACGGATTCATCATAAGGAATTACATTTCCTTCGATTGCCTTTCCGTTTACCGTGATGCTCTTTACACCCTTTTCAACGCCGTTTGTGGTAACGTCGATTGTGTAGGTTACATTACGGAACTTTCTTGTGATTGTGAAATCACCAAAGTCCTTAGGCACACAAGGATCGATTGATAAACCTTCGTATGTAGGATATAAACCTAAAATGTACTGAGATACATTTACGAATGTCCATGCTGCGGTACCTGTAAGCCATGAGTTCTTTCCTTCTCCGTGGAACTTAGCATCTTTACCTGCTACCATCTGGCAGTATACGTAAGGCTCTGTTCTGTGGATTTCGGAAATGTCTTCAATGTATGCAGGACAGGTCTTTTTGTAGATTTCAAAAGCTCTGTCGCCACGTCCGATAACTGTTTCTGCGATAGAAACCCAAGGATTGTTGTGAGCGAAAATACCTGCGTTTTCTTTGTATCCCGGAGGATAAGAAGTGATTTCTCCAAGCTCTAAGTGATATCTTGTGTAAGCAGGCTGTAAAATCATTACGCCATACTTTGTATCAAGTCTTTCCTTAACGGAATCAAGTGCTTTAACAGCAAGGCCTTCCTTTACGCCGATTCCTGCAAGTACGCAGAAGCCCTGAGGCTCGATGAAGATCTGGCCTTCTTCGCATTCCTTAGAACCAACCTTGTTTTCATAAGCATCATAAGCTCTTACAAACCATTCGCCGTCCCAACCTGCGGTTGTTACAGCTTCATACATTTTCTTTACTTCCGCACGAGCGTATGCAGCTTCTTCGGGCTTACCCTTTAATTCATTTAAGCGGGCATATTCTTCACCGTATTTAACAAACATTCCACCGATGAATACTGATTCTGCAACAGGTCCTTCGCTGGGGCCGAAGCACTGGAAGGATTCGCCGGGATGCTCTGAGAAGCAGTTTAAGTTAAGGCAGTCATTCCAGTCCGCACGTCCGATTAAAGGTAAGTTGTGAGGACCCTTATGAGTAGCAATATAATCAAATGATCTCTTTAAGTGCTCAAGGAGAGTGGTAGCAACAGTAAAGTCGTTATCGTATGGAACCATTTCATCAAGGATTGAAAGGTCGCCTGTTTCACGAATGTAAGCGTTGGTACCTGCGATGAGCCAAAGAGGATCGTCGTTAAATCCTGAACCGATATCTGCGTTACCCTTCTTTGTAAGGGGCTGATACTGGTGATATGCTGAACCGTCAACAAACTGAGTGGAGGCAATATCAATGATACGTTCTCTTGCACGATCCGGAATCAAGTGTACAAATCCAAGTAAGTCCTGACATGAATCTCTGAATCCCATTCCACGGCCGATACCTGATTCATAGTAAGAAGCGGAACGTGACATATTAAATGTAACCATACACTGATACTGGTTCCAGATGTTAACCATACGGTTAAGCTTATCGTTCTTTGATTCTACATGATATATAGAAAGAAGCTCGTTCCAGTATTCCTTAAGTTCGTTAAATGCCTTATCAACCTGAGCGTCTGTCTGATAGTGAGAAAGAAGCTCGTGAGCAGGTTTCTTGTTGATTACGCCGTATGAAGAAAACTTTTCGTTTTCGGGATTTTCAACATAACCAAGCACAAATACGTAAGACTTTTCTTCGCCCGGCTCAAGAGATAAGTTAATCTGATGAGAAGCGATGGGGCTCCAGCCTGAAGCTATTGTTGAGTGAAGTCTTCCTTCCTTAATGGCATCGGGTGCGTCGGGGCCGTTGTAAGCTCCGAGGAACTCGTCTCTGCTTGTTTCAAAAGCGTCTACCTTAGCATTTACGCTGTATACTGCGTAGTGATTACGACGCTCTCTGTATTCAGTCTTATGATAGATTGTTGAATCTTCAACTTCCACTTCACCTGTAGATAAGTTACGCTGGAAGTTCTTCATGTCATCGTCTGCATTCCAAAGACACCATTCAACGTAAGAGAAGAGTGAAAGTTCTTTTGTCTTCTTTGACTTGTTTCTGATTACCACACGGTTGATTTCACAGTTATCGTTCATGGGTACAAAAGCCAAAACATCAGCTTCGATGCCGTTCTTTTCGCCGATGAAACGAGAATAACCGATACCGTGACGGCATTCATAATCGTCAAGATCTGTCTTTACGGGCTGCCATCCGGGATTCCAGATGGTATCGCCATCCTTTATGTAGTAGTACTTACCGTTGTTATCGTAAGGAACATTGTTGTAACGATATCTGGTCAGTCTTAAAAGCTTTGCATCCTTGTAGAAGGAATAACCGCCGCATGTATTGGATATGATTGAAAAGAAATCCTTACATCCAAGGTAGTTAATCCAAGGAAGCGGAGTTTTGGGGGTTGAGATGACATATTCTTTTGCTTCGTCATCAAAATAACCGAATTTCATAAGTTTCTCCTCTTAAAATAAACTTGTTAACAGTTTAAGAAAACGATTAAGTAAAAAAGCAGGTTTTTTCTTATTATCGATAATTATATACATATATCCTTTTAAAATCAATAGAGAACACCTATTGATTTTAGAATATTTTTAATTTATACTCTTATTAGCGAAAACGTTTAAGGGGTGTTACATGGTTTCGATGAAAGACATAGCGGCAAAGTGTAATGTATCTGTCGCTACAGTTAGTAAAGCTTTGAACGATCAAAGCGACATAGGAGAAGAGACAAGAAAATTAATTAAAAAGACGGCGCGAGAGATGGGATATTTTCCTAACTCTTTGGCCAGAGCTCTTCGTACAAACAAATCTTACAATATAGGCGTGCTCTTTGTGGATGAAGGTAGAAGCGGCCTTACCCACGATTACTTTTCAAGAGTGCTTGACAGTTTTAAGGAGGTTGTTGAAGATAACGGATACGACATTACCTTTATTAACTGTTCAAAGAAAAGACCTCAAAGAATGTCTTATTTGGAGCATTCAAGATACAGAGGTTTTGACGGAATCGTAATCGCGTGTATCGACTTTACAGACCCGGAAGTTTTAGAGCTTTCAAACGCCGATATCCCCCTTGTTACAATCGACTATATGTTTAACAATCGTTCCAGCGTTGTTTCCAATAACTATGGAAGCATGGCTACATTAATGGAATACATTGTTAAAAACGGACATAAGAAAATTGCCTATGTATGCGGTGAAGACACTGCGGTTACAAGAAACCGTCTTGCAGCATATTATAAGGTTTTGGAAGATAACGGAATTGAAGTTCCGGATGACTACGTAATGCACGGCTCTTACAGAAGCACCAGCAAGAGTGAAGCATTTACCGATAAATTGCTTGAAAGGCCCGATCGCCCCACTTGCATTCTTTATCCCGATGATTACTCTGCAATGGGAGGGCTTAACTCCATTCACAAGCATGGTTTAAATGTCCCTGAAGATATTTCAATAGCAGGCTTTGACGGAATAAATATTGCTCATAAAATTGAGCCAAAGCTTACTACCATAAGACAGGACACAAAAGCTATCGGAGAGATGGCAGCTTTAAAGCTTTTAAGCTTAATGGAAAGACCTAAGAGCACTGTTGAAGAGCAGCTAATGGTGGACGGTACCTTGGAAGAAGGTAAGTCCGTTGCAAAAATATAGTTTTTCTTTTTCATACTTTTTTCTCACACTGAAATGAGCCCATCAATCGATGGGCTCATTTCTTGAGGGGAGTATAATACCTGCTAAATTTGGGATAAATTTAATCTAGGTAATGGTTTGTGGAGAACAAACCTTCTACATAAGAATAATATAGTACCATGGTACTATATTTTCAATGTTTAGTTATACCAAAGAGAAGCAACTTAAATTGTGCAACTTGACAGAGAATCGCGAAAAAATTATTATTGCTGTATGAGAAAATACGAGTTGATAGCTCCCTGCCATTTCGGCCTGGAGAGCGTTTTAAAAAGAGAAATTATAGATCTTGGTTATGAGCCTTCAAACGTGACGGACGGTCGCGTTTGTTTTCTTGGTGATGAAGAGGCTGTAGCCAGAGCAAATATAGGACTTAGGACCGCTGAAAGAATACTTATTAAAGTAGGTTCTTTTAAAGCGACCACTTACGATGAACTTTTCGAAGCCACAAAAGCTCTTAACTGGGAAGACTATATTCCTAAGGATGCTAAGTTTAACGTAGTTAAGGCGGCATCCATAAAAAGTAAGCTTTTTAGCCCTTCCGATATTCAGTCAATCATGAAAAAAGCCATGGTTGAAAGGCTTAAAAGTGTCTACAACATAAGCTGGTTTGAAGAAACCGGTGACACTTATTCAATAAGAGTTACCTTATTAAAAGATGAAGTAACCGTAGGTTTAGACACTACAGGTGTGAGCCTTCACAAAAGAGGGTACAGAAAGCTTGTATCAAAGGCTCCCATTGCAGAAAATTTAGCTGCGGCTCTTCTAGACTTAACTCCTTGGAAGGCTGACAGAATTTTAGTGGATCCTTTCTGCGGAAGCGGAACCTTCCCAATCGAAGCTGCAATGAAGGCTTGTCATATGGCGCCCGGGCTTAACAGAGATTTTTCTTCCATGGATATGGAAAATATCGTGACTCCAAAAGTATGGAAAGATGCCTTTGACGAAGCAAGAGAAGAAGTGGATTTAAACATCGAAACCGATATTCAGGGCTATGACCTTGATAAAAATATGGTGGATGTGGCAAGAGCCAACGCAAAGCTTGCGGGAGTTGATAAATTCATTCATTTTCAGCAGAGAGACGTTAAGGATTTAAGCCATCCAAAGAAATATGGATTTATTATAACCAACCCTCCTTACGGAGAAAGACTTGAAGAAAAAGAAGCGCTTTACGCTTTGTATTCAACATTGGGAGAGCGTTTTAAGGCTTTGGATGATTGGTCTATGTTTATCATCACTTCATATGAAGGCGTTGAAGATGCCATGAAGAAAAAGGCTGATAAAAACCGTAAGATTTATAACGGTATGCTTAAGACTTACTTCTATTCATACATGGGTAAAAAGCCCGGAGCAAAGTAAAAAATGGTTGAAACAGATTTTGGCTTTCGTGATAAGTTAATGAAGGTTACTATGACCGTTTCAGTCATTACAGCAGTTGTCTGTATGGCTGTGATGCTTACTTATGCTGCCACGAAAACCATAATCACCGTAGATGAGAATCCTTCTGTTACGGATACATTGGAAGAAAATGAAAAGACCGGAGCCAGATGGACTATCGATTTTACAAAACTTGATAAACCAAAGGAAGAAACTCTTACCGTTTTTCTTCCCATGCATATAAATGTTTTATTGTCCGATACGAACAATGAAAGCGATGTAAATGTTGATACCAGGTACGATACAAATGAAGTGACCGTAACGGTCAAAAACGTAAGAGATTCTTTTTTCTTATCCAATCCCCCTAAAGGAAACTATAAATACGTTGAAAGTGTTGAGGGAGTGTCAGAAGGCACAAAGACAATACTTACATTTAAATTAAGTGAATGCTGTGAGTGCGTACCTAAAGCTTCCGAAAAGGGACTTGAATTAAAGATGATTCCTATAGCTGAGGAAAAGCTTCCAATAGTAATGATCGATCCCGGTCACGGTGGAGAGCAGGTTGGTGTAAAAGCCGGAGATATAAGCGAAAAAGATGTGGCTTTAAAGATTGCCTTAGAAGTTGAAAGACTATGCAGTGATAAGCCTTACAGAGTTTTGCTTACAAGAAGCGGCGATGATACAATCTATACTCAGGGAAGAATATATGCAATCGAAAACACAAATGCTTCTTTTTATGTGGGCATTCATGTGGCTTCAAATATAACGGATACAAAGGCTTACGGAATGCAGGCTAGCTACAATCCCGATTTTTACCATAACGGTTTAGAGAATGTGGACTTTGCGGACAGAGTGTTAAAAGAGAGTGCAATCGCGGCAAGCGATAAAGCAAACGGCCTTTACCCGGCAAACGAAGATGAGATTATTTTAAAAGCGCTTAATATTCCCGCTACTATTTTTTATGCGGGACATTTAACCAATGAAGAGGAAGCAAGGCTTCTTTCTTCGGAGGAATATTTACAAAGGATAGCAAAGGGCATTGTGAGTGCCCTCGATAAGACAATTCAATGAAAGTAATTTTTGCAACAGGTAACAAAGACAAAATGAAGGAAATCAGAGAAATCCTTTCAGGGATGGATTCTGTAAAGGATGTGGTTTCCATGAAGGAAGCGGGGCTTGATCCCGAAATAATCGAAAACGGGTCTACTTTCGAAGAAAACGCTTTGATTAAAGCAAAGACAGTATTTATGGAAGCAAAAAGCAAAGGAATGACGGACATCTTAGTGCTTGCGGATGATTCGGGACTTTGCATAGACGCTTTAAACGGAGAACCCGGTATCTATTCTGCAAGATACATGGGAAAAGATACTTCATATAAAGAAAAGAATGCTAATCTTATTGAAAGAGTAAATAAAGCAAACACCACCAGAAGAGCGGAGTTTGTGTGCGCCATAGCCGCTATTTTCCCTGACGGAGAAAGCAGAGTGGTGAGAGGTACAATCGAGGGAGAAATTGCCGATAAAGAATATGGAGAAAACGGATTTGGATTTGATCCTATTTTCTATGTTCCTTCATTAAAGAAAACAACGGCTCAGATTCCTCCGGAAGAAAAGCATGCAATAAGCCACAGAGGAAATGCTTTGAGGCTTATGAGAAAAGAGATTATGGACTATGAAAGCCTTAATTGTTAGTGACACTCACGGAATGAACGATAACCTTTTTAAAGTTATTAAAAAGGTGGGTCCCGTAGACCTTTTGATTCATGCAGGAGATGCCCACGGAGCGGAAGACATTATGCGAGACGTGGCAGGCTGCGGAGTAAAGGTCGTGCTAGGAAACAACGATTTTAGCTATGACCTAAAATACGAAGAAGAATTCGATTTTGACGGATACCATGTTCTTTTGACACATGGGCACAAGTACAGCGTCTACTGCGGAACCGACAGGCTCTTTTATATAGGAAAAGAAAGAGGCGCGGATATTGTGATATACGGTCACACACATGTGCCAAGCTTAGAGTATGACAATGATTTTCACATGTGGTGTGTGAATCCCGGTTCACTTAGTCTTCCGAGGCAGGAAGGCAGAAAACCAAGTTATGCCATAATGGAAACAGACAGAACCGGAGAGGTGCATTTTACCATCAATTATTTATAGAAAGAAACCATAAAACTTGATGGTTTTCGGCGGTAATAATTGTTTGAAAAAAACGCAAATTTCTTGTTGACAGTTCAAAAACCTTATAGTACAATTCTACTTGCGTCACAAAGAGGCGTGGTCATGCCGGGGTGTGGCTCAGCTTGGCTAGAGCGCCTGGTTTGGGACCAGGAGGTCGCAGGTTCGAATCCTGTCACCCCGATATTATATATATAATTTTAGAAACTATCCGTGTCCGTAGCTCAGCTGGATAGAGCAACGGCCTTCTAAGCCGTGGGTCGGGGGTTCGAATCCCTTCGGGCACATACGCGGGTGTAGTTCAATGGTAGAACACCAGCCTTCCAAGCTGGATACGTGGGTTCGATTCCCATCACCCGCTTTTCCTTTGTAAAAAGGAGAGAAACGCATCATGGTGGATATAGCGTAGTTGGTTAACGCGCCAGATTGTGGTTCTGGAGACCGAGGGTTCGAGTCCCTCTATCCACCCTTCCAAACGGGAAACTGTTGGAGTAACAAGCTTTGGGCTATCGCCAAGCGGTAAGGCACAGGACTTTGACTCCTGCATTCGGCAGTTCGAATCTGCCTAGCCCAGTTCGGATTCCTTTAAAAAATATATGTTTATGGGCTACTAGCTCAGGTGGTAGAGCACTTGACTTTTAATCAAGTTGTCGCGGGTTCGAGTCCCGCGTGGCTCATTCAAAAAAACCTTCGTTTTCACGAAGGTTTTTTTGTGTCTTTCTTTATTAATAAAAAAAGGTTATAATATATTATTATTCAAACAGTCTGTAATGCAAAACTTCCTTACTAAGAGGAGACATATGATTAAAGACATAATCTTGATTGTGCTTGCAATCGCAAGCCTCGTATTGCTTGTTTGGCTGATTCTTGTAAAGGTTAAGACAAACAAAATATTGAAAGAGCATGAGGCTCTTTTGGATGAGGCAAAAACGGCGGGGGCCGAAGCCATTAAGGAGGCAAGAGCCAAGACCGAATTTGTGGCCAATATGAGCCATGAGATTCGTACGCCCATGAACGCGATTTGCTGTGCTACGGAGCTTTTGCAAAAAGAAGAGCTTCCCCGCACATTGAGGTCATATGTAAGCATTCTTAAAAGTTCTTCCGATTCCCTTTTGGAGATGGTTAACGACATATTGGACTTTTCCAAAATGGATGCGGGAAAGATGTCTTTAATAGAAGAGCAATACGATCTTCATTCACTTTTGGAAGACATCAAAAACATCATTTCGGTTAGACTTACCGACAAACCCGTTGCTTTTACAATCGATGTGGATCCCACACTTCCCAAAGCCATGATTGGTGATGAAGTAAGGATCAAGCAGATTTTAATCAATCTTTTAAATAACGCCGTAAAGTACACCACAAAGGGTGAGATTGCCCTTTCTATTTCTTATGAGCGCTTATCAAAAGATACCATAGAGCTTAAATTAAAGGTTAAAGATACAGGCTGCGGAATCGCGCCTACAGAAAAAGACAAGCTCTTTAAGCGCTTTTCACAGGCAGATATTTCAAACCACAGATATACTGAAGGAACGGGCCTTGGCCTTGTTATCTGCCAGCAGTTATCCTTTATGATGGGCGGTTCCATTGCTTTTGACTCAGAGCTTGGAAAGGGCTCTGAATTCAGAGTGCACCTTATACAGAAGGTTCCTAAAGATGCAGACTCTGTATGTATTTTTGATGTAAGCAGAAACTTTGCACTGGATTTCCTTATTTGGGAAGAAAATCCTTATTATAAAAACAGTTTGATTCATATTCTTTCAAGCCTTGGTATTGCTGCTAAATCAGTAGACCATTCATACGAGCTTGAAGGTGTGCTTTCTTCCGTTAAAATCGACTATATCATCACCACAGAACGTCATTTTAACGAAGTGGTTTCTTCTATTAATAAATACTCACCCACCACAATCCCTGTTAAGATTGTGGAGATTTCAGAGCCCGCCGATACATCTTTCGACGGAAACTTTGCTACAATAAGAAGGCCTATAGACATATTTGAAATCCTTACAATCATTACGGAAAAGGATTTTGTAAACAAGCATAACGCAGAGCATGCGGGAAAGCTTATGACTCCCGAAGCAAAGATATTGCTTGTTGATGATAACAGAGTGAATTTAAAGGTTGCAAAAGCCTTGATTGAAACATTTGACGCTAAAGTTGTTGCGGTGGATTCGGGCTTTGAAGCGGTTGAGCTTATCCGAATGGGAGAAAAGTTTGACCTTATTTTCATGGATCACATGATGCCCGGTATGGACGGTATTGAAGCCGCCAACAGAATCTGGGCTATTCAGGGCGAAAACAGAACACCTATTATCGCTCTTACAGCCAATGCCGGCGGAGAAGTTGAGAAGCTTTTCTTTGATGCAGGCATGCAGGACTTTATACCAAAGCCAATCGTATTAAAGCACCTAAACTTTGTGCTTCAAAAGTGGCTACCCAAAGAAAAACAGATTTTCTCAAATGCCGTAAAGCAAGGCTTAGGAAAAGAAGAAGGCATTCATTCAAAGGCATTTCAGCCTGAATGGGGCTTATCAAAAGTATGGAACGACGAGAAAATCTATCTTGAAATGCTACATCTATATAAAGACAATAATGGATCCTTACTAAATAAAGCTGAAAATACCTTATTGCTAAATGATGCATTGGATGCTTTAAATGAATTGTCCACGCTTGCTGCTTCCGCAGGCGCCGCAAGACTGCCCGAGCTTTTAAATGAAGCTATCAATCTTGGAAAGTTTGGAGAAGAAGAAATCTTTAAGGCTAAGCTTCCCAAAATTAGAGAAGAAAATACAATCCTTAACAGTGAAATAGATAAGTATTTGGAAAAGAAAGAACCCAAGGATGATATCTTGACGTACATGCAATAGAAGGGCTATAATAAGTCGTTCGCGCATGTTAAATGTGTGGTCTTACGCGGATATGGCGGAACTGGCAGACGCGCCAGATTTAGGTTCTGGTGGGAGACCGTGCAGGTTCGATTCCTGTTATCCGCACTTTTCGGCCTTCCCTAAATCGGGAAGGCTTTTTGTTACTATAGGGGCAAGGGTTAAATGGAAAACTTTTATAAAAGGAAAATAGAATGGTTTCAGGTACTTCGTGCACTTGCTGCTCTCTTTATTGTTTTTGAGCACGTAAGATTCTTAAAGTGCGGTCTTTTCGGAGTAGACATTTTCTTTGTACTAAGCGGTTTTATAGCCGTTTATTCAAGCGAGCTAAACAGCAGTAATTTCCTATTAAAAAGAATAATAAGAATAGTGCCTCTTTATTGGATTATGACGCTTGCCACATTTTTGACCGTTTTGGTCTTTCCGGGAGCGTTTAAAGAAACTGTGGTGAATGAATCAAGACTTCTGTATAGTCTTGTGTTTATTCCTTTTGATATGAACACGGGAGAAGCACTATCCACGATTACAAGCGATAGCGTGATTCAGCCTTTAATGAGAGTGGGCTGGACTCTAAACATGGAAATGCTTTTTTACGTCCTATTTGCCATAGCGCTAAAGATAAACAAGCGACTACGTGTAGTAATCACTTCTGTATTTATAGTTTTACTTATTATAATAGGAAGATTTGTGGCAGTGCCCATTATAAACCTATGGTCATCGCCTTTGATGCTTGAGTTTTGTGCGGGCATGGCCCTATGCAGGCTATGTGTTTTCCTAAGTAAGAAGCATGTAAGCTCGGTTTTATCAAAGCTATCGGCCCTACTTATTCTACCTGTTATGATAGCCTTGGCCCTATATTATAGGGACATTCAAAATGACTTTAGCGTTCACTTTGTATTTGCATTAGGAGCTGTTGTATTGATTCTTCTAGCTTTCTTTTCAGAAGAAAACCTAAAGGCTCCTCTGGCTTTAGTGAACGTCGGAAACATAAGCTATTCTTTGTACCTAATGCACTATTACATCATCCTATCGCTTGACAGATTTCTTTTTGACTTTACCGGTCCAAGCGTAAAAGCCTTTGTTGGGCTGTTTCTCGGCATATTGGTTTCTTTGATAATATCATGGTTGACTTACTCAGTCATCGAGAAACGCTTCGGCTTATTTCTTAATAAAGCATTTACAAAGAAGGCGGATTGAAATAAAATAAAAAATCGATGAATAAAATTCATTGAGGACATGGAGATTTAAGATGAAAAACGGAGAAAGATTGTATAATCATAAAGAAATAGAGCCCAAGTGGCAAAAGTTTTGGGAAGATAACAAGACTTTCAAAACTGACGTATGGGATTTTAGCAAGCCCAAATACTACGTACTTGATATGTTCCCTTACCCTTCGGGAGTAGGTCTTCACGCAGGACACCCGGAAGGATACACAGCAACGGATATTTGCTCAAGAATGAAGAGAATGCAGGGCTACAACGTCCTTCACCCCATGGGATACGATTCCTTCGGACTTCCCGCTGAGCAGTACGCCGTATCAACAGGTAATCACCCTGACGGATTTACTCAGGAAAACATAAAGACATTCTCAAAGCAGTTAAAAGAACTTGGCTTTGACTATGACTGGGACAGAGTAATCGCAACATCAGATCCTAAGTTTTATAAGTGGACTCAGTGGATTTTTAAAAAGCTTTACGAAGACGGATATGCAAAGTATATCGGAATGCCCGTTAACTGGTGCGAAGAACTTGGTACCGTTTTGTCAAACGATGAAGTAATCGACGGAAAGTCAGAACGTGGCGGCTACCCCGTTGTAAGAAAGAACATGATGCAGTGGGTTATCGACCAGCCTGCATTTGCTGAAAAATTACTTGAAGGCCTCAACGAAATCGATTGGCCCGAATCAACAAAAGATATTCAGAGAAACTGGATTGGTAAGTCTACAGGTGTTGAAGTTGAATTTGACATCGTAGGCGGCGGAAAGTTCTCAATCTTTACAACATGTATCGAAACAATTTACGGTATTACATTCATGGTTCTTGCTCCCGACGGAGAGATTACAAAGAGCTTGCTTGACCGTGTTGAAAACAGAGAAGAAGTTGAAGCTTACATTGCTGAAACTTTAAAGAAAAACGATATGGACAGAACCGAGCTTAACAAGGGTAAGACCGGTTGCGAATTAAAGGGTGTTCATTGTATCAACCCCGTAAACGGAAAAGAAGTTCGCATGTTCATCGGTGACTTCGTGCTTGCAAATTACGGAACGGGTGCCGTTATGGCGGTTCCTTCACACGACCAGCGTGACTTTGAATATGCCGTTGCTCATAACATCGACATGATTCAGGTAATCGAAGGAAGAGACGTTTCCGAATGTGCATTTGAAAAGCAGGATTACCTTGGAAAAGGATGTAAGCTTATTAACTCTGAAGAGTTTACAGGCCTTACCGTAGAAGAAGCTAAAGAAGCCATTACCGTTAAGCTTGAAAAAATGGGAAGAGCAAAGAGAACCGTTAACTATCACTTCCGTGAATGGATCTTTGCACGTCAGCGTTACTGGGGCGAACCCGTTCCTGTAGTTCACGGAGATGACGGAAAGATTTACACACTTTCAGATGAAGAACTTCCTTTGGAGCTTCCTAAGCTTGATGATTATAAAGGAAAGAACGGAAAAGCTCCTCTTGAAAATGCAACAGAGTGGAAAAAGTACGATAAGAACGGCATAAAGGGCACAAGAGAAACATCCACAATGCCCGGCTCCGCAGGTTCTTCATGGTATTACTTTAGATATATCGATCCCGATAACAACGATGAATTTGCAAATCAGGAGCTTTTAAAGCACTGGATGCCCGTTGACCTTTACATCGGCGGACCCGAACATGCGGTAGGTCACCTTATGTATTCAAGAATCTGGAACCGTTACCTTTACGATAAGGGACTTGCTCCCACAAAGGAACCCTTCAAGAAACTTGTTCACCAGGGAATGATTCTTGGTGCTAACGGTATCAAGATGGGTAAGAGATACCCTGAATTCGTGGTTAACCCTTCGGATATCGTGAGAGACTACGGCGCAGATACCTTGAGATTATATGAAATGTTTATGGGACCTTTGGAAGTTTCAAAGCCTTGGTCTCAGGCCGGTGTTGAAGGCGCAAGAAAGTTTATTAACCGTGTATGGACCTTTATTACAGATGAAGAAACCAATGCGGATGAATCCGATAAGACACTTGAAAAGGTATATCATCAGACAGTAAAGAAAGTAACTTCTGACTTTGAAGCAATTGCATTTAACACAGCAATTTCTCAGATGATGATCTTTATGAATGCCGCGTACAAAGCAGGCAAGTGCCCTGTAAGCTACAAGGAAGGCATTGTTAAGATGCTTTCATGTATCTGCCCTCATGTAGGTGAAGAAATGTGGCAGATTCTTGGACACGATTCAACAATCGCTTATGAAGCATGGCCTACATACGATGAAGCATTAATTAAAGAAGATACTGTTGAGATTGGTGTTCAGGTAAACGGTAAAGTAAGAGGTACAGTTACACTTGCTGTTGATGAAGACCAGGCAGAAGCTTTAAAGAAGGCAAAAGAAGTTCCTTCCGTAGCTAACTTCCTTGAAGGTAAGACTGTTGTTAAGGAAATCTACGTAAAGGGTAAGATCGTAAATATAGTTGTGAAGTAACAGTACTTAAAAATTGGCGGGTTTATTGACCCGCCAATACTTGTTTTCTTAAGATTTTTTTAAAAACCTATCCAATTGGGTAGTAGTCATGTTAAAAACCAATATTTATAATGTCTTTATAAAGTGGGAATTTTAAAGTGGCTAGAACTGTAGACTTGAAAGCGTGAGAAGTAACGAACTCACGCTATTTTTTATGTCTATTTTTATTTTTAGCAAAGGTAAAAGGAGAAAAAACGATGAGAGAAAAGAAGTCAATCAAGAGAGCAATTGCGCTGATTCTTGCAGCTGTTCTCGCATTTACTACCTTTTCAAGTGACATCACTGCCATTGCAGCACCTTCAGGCAATGATTCCAATCTTTCGGTTTCAACAACCACAAAAGATGGAATTAAGCTTACAAAGACAGCTGCATTAAATGATGATGGTACGGTGAATATCACATTCAAGGTTGATGGTAAAAGTGCAACTACATACATCAACCAGACAGCCAATACTGATATTGTGCTCGTGTTGGATGTATCCAGCAGTATGGGGGACAATAAAGTAAATGGAAAAACTCGAATGGAATTGGCAAAAAACGCTGCCGTTGAATTCGTTACTAGAATCTTTAATGACCCGAACGTAAAAGCTGATAATGTTAGAATCGGTGTTGTTAAATTTGGCTCAGGTGCCGGTGTTGTTAAAGGATTATCTAATAAGACAAAAAAGAATGATCTGATTCGTGCCATAAATGATATAACGGCGTGGGGCAATACATTTATTCAGGGCGGTATCAGAGAAGCAGAAGATATGCTTGCCAACAATAACAATAATAAAGTTGTTGTTGTTATGACAGATGGTGAAGCAAATTTACGCTATAACATTGACAGGAGAAGCAATCCGACAAGTTCATTTGAATTGAATACGGAGCCTGGTTCGGTTGTTCCGATTGTTCCATTCAAGTATGGGAATAAGGATGATTATACGTTAGACGCATTTGGATATGGAGCAGAATATAATCGCTTTTATGAGTCGGGATGGTATACATACGATGACTTCTGGGGTACATGGGAACTCATTTCAGATAAAAATGCGGTTAGAGTAGTAGGAACTCCCGGTGAAGGAAACACCGGATACTACGATGAAGTAGAAAGAAAATCTATTTCATACAGAAACGTATATCAAAATCCGAGTAATGGACGTTGGTATTTCAATTATAATAAGAATTATGCATACAATAAATATTCTAATGAAGTTCCGAGAGAATATCAGAATGACGATTATATCAAGGTTTCACCGGATGATTCTGACTTCTATCGCATATATTATTATGAAACGTGGTCAAGCAATGTGTATGTTAAGGCTGATGACACATATTTAGTTGGCAAATACAGATACTATGACCGTTATACAGGCGAAAAGATTAGTGTCACATGGCACAATCGAAATTACTATTATGGAAATAAGTTTCCTGCAGTAATGGAAGCTGCTCGTGCAAAACAGAATCTCAATGCTAAGTTCTATACTGTTGTTTATGGAACGAAAGAAGAGGATGCAATTTGGGCAATGAAGAATATTGCTTCAATTGGTGCAAATGGAGAACCTCTTTGCTTTGAGTCATCAGATAGCGCTATTGAAAGCGTATTTGGACAGATTGCTACACAGGTTGCGCAGGACATTGCAGCAGCAAACGGAACTAGCATTGTCGATGAACTTCCTTCTTATATGTCATTTGTACAGAGTAGCGGAAAGTACATCGTAAACAGTTCTTCTGACGTAAAGGAAGGCGATGTTAGCGTTGAAAACGGCAAGCTTCACTGGGATCTTTCCGGTTACGATTTAAGCAAAGATAAGAGCTATACTCTTACAGTAAAGTGTGACCTTAGATTAGGCGACATGATTACAGCGTATGCAAACGATCATCGCATCGAGGATGAAGCTGTAAGAGCATTAATGTCGGAAGGAAAAGTTTCCTTTAACTTAAATAAAGAAGTTACCCTTTCATATACAGATGTTTCAGGAAATGCTTACGAAAATAAAGATATTACCGATCAGGGCGAAAATGTTAACGTTCCTACAACAGCAGTCAAGACTTATGAATATGACGTTAAGTACGAATTGAACGGTGAAGAAATCGCAGGCGCTACTGACGTTTACTATGGTTATAAGGGTGAAAAGATTGACTTCACAGATGCATTAATTAAGAAGGCTATTAAGGATCAGTATCCTGAAGCTTCTTATGAGTATGCAGAATTAAATGATAAAAAAGAACTCATTGTTTCTGATAAAACCAAAGAATCTTTCACAGTAAAGATTACAAGCAAATATGCACACGTTAAATTAGTATCTGACGTATCAGGCGGACAGGAAACTGTTTGGGAAGATGACGTTCAGATTGGTTCGTCTGTAGCGGATCCTTTCGTAGATGCAGATTTGAAGGCACAGTACGAAGCTAAGTACAATGAAAAGATGTCAGCTAGCGAAGATACAGCTAAGTTTGATTATTCTTTCAGTGGATGGACAACAACTTCCGATATGGAAATGTCCAATATCACAGGTAACGTTACATTCAAAGCTAATTATGCAAACACAAGAATCAAGAAGTTTAATGTAACATTTGATATCAGTGATGCAAACGGTGCTGAATGGGCAACTAAGCCTAATGATCAGACAGACATTGAATGGGGCAATAAAGTAACTGCTCCCGACGGTGTTATCGATGTAACTTTAATCGGTAAAGAAGGCACCGCTTATGAAGATATTGAACGTGTTGATATTGATTGGCGGTTAAATGGTCAGAGCTTTGATTTTGAAAATACAGAAATTAAGTCAGACCTTAATCTTACTGCAAAGTTCACAATCACATATAAGACCTACACTGTAGTATTTATGGATTGGGACGACACAGCAGAGTGGACTGTTGAAAATGTTAAGCATGGTACCACAATTCCTAACTGGACAGGCGGCGCATATGTACTCGCTGACTACGAGGATGACAATGTCATTAAAAAGCATTTAGGTGGATGGAATACTAAGAAAGACTTTACTGGCGATACAGTTGCTCCTGAGACAGTAGTAAAGAGCAATCTTACCTTGTATCCTGCATATACAACAATTGGCAATAGGTACACTATCGAATGGAAATACCTTGATAGAACAACCGCACTTTCTGCTACAGAAACTGTGATTGCAAAGTACAATAAAGAGGCTGCAAAGCCTGCTAACGTTGACACATCTGAATTCTGGGTTGATGGAACAACATACACATTCACAGGATGGACTGTTTCCGGAAATGAAACAGGTGCTTCAACGGTTGATGCAGTTAACGGTAACGTTACATCAGCAGCAAGCGACGTAACATTTATTGCAAACTATAGTCAGGTAGTAGATACATTCACATTTGAATTCCATTATAAGGATGCATCAGGAAACGATGCAGATCCTGATGTACAGATAATTGAGTGGGGTAAGGATGCGGTTCCTCCTACAGATTTGCCTGATTATGAAACTGTTGATGAAAACGGAGATATAGTAGTTCATCACCAGAACGGTTGGAAAGGCGACAGCTATGTTGGCGTAAAGGCTAACGGCGTTGCTACAGCAGATGAAACAACCACCACATATTACACAATCGAGTTTTATGACTCAATTGCAGGAAAAACAATTTCCAAGGACTTATATGAAGCAGGCACAACTCCTGTTGCACCTACAGACTTTGTAGATGAACATATAGACGGAAACGTTAAAAAGACATCTACAGGATTTGGAGTTATTGTAGAAGCAACAGAAAGCAAGACTTACTCTACAGACGTAACAACCTATTATAAGGCACAGTCAGTTCACAAGTATGGCGACGTTCAAATCGGTGAACTTTCTGAAGCAGTTTGGGTATTGGCAGGTAATACATATACCGCAACAGAAGACTTCACATATCCTTATGCAAGCGGAGAGATGAAGTTTAAGAGAGTAAATCCTGATGACAGTGTACTTACATTCACTCCTTCAGAAGAAAACTCACTCTTGGTAATCGAACTTCAAGAATATGATAAAGGAACAATCGTATTCTATAGCTATGATGGTTCAACCATTATTGGAACAGATACAGGATACGTAGGAGACTCTTATACAAAGGATATTCCTACAACTTCCAAGCCTTTGAACGAATACACAGTTGTTTACACACTCCGTGACGGCTGGTTCTCAGACAATAAGGGTACAGAAGCTAAGTCAGTAGAAAACTTAAAGTTTGAAAGTGATACACAGAACTTCTTTAAGGTTGTGGATTCACAGACAAGATCATTTACACTTACCTTCTACAATAAGTATGATGTAAATCCTGACAAGCAGTGGGTTGTAGTTGATGGTTTCTCAACTAAGAAAGAAATGAGAGATTATCGTGATAATGCAGAGAAACCCGAAAGAGAGTCTACACACACAGAGATTTTCGAGGGCGAATGGGGAAGAATTCATCTTCTTAATGAAACAACCAATAAACCAATCAGTGGAAGCACCCTTGATAACTGGGATTACACTAAAGATGAAAGAACAGCGGTTCCTTTCATTACAAGCGCAAGCTTTAAATCAAAAACAAGATATTACTTAGTTCAGTTCTTCATGCATGAAGATGATAAGGATCCATTCTACGCAGAAAAGGTTGTTTATGAAGGCTCGGCGAAGGGCCCTGAAAGAAACTTTGTTAGAAGGCAGTATGATGAGAAAGTAGAAGTGTTCACAGGCTGGAAGCAAGATCTTGGACCCATTAGGGAAGCTACAAATATTTATGCAGGATTAGCAACCAAGCATAGAATTATTTACTTAAACTACGATGGTGAGGAAGTTAAGAGATCAGCATATCCTAAGTATGGTAAGACCTCATATGATGTGAAACTTAACGATGCTGAAACAGCAGGTGCAAAGAAGACTTTTGCAAACAAGTATTCATTTAAGTTTGAAGGCTGGCAGCTTGATAACGAGTTATTACAGCCCGGTACAGTATTATCACTTAAGGATGGCGATATAGTTGTAAAAGCTAAGTTTGAAGACTATATTCCCGGTAAGTTCTATGTAAAATATCCTTGGGGTGAAGAAACTACATATACATCAGGCGTTGCTGTTACAGCCGAAAACTTTGATTACAGCAAGCTTTATGAAGATGAAAAGACCGCTAAAGGAAAGTATTCAGGCGAAGATGTTGCTAAGGTGGTTAAACTTGATAAAGCTCCTGAGTATGCAGCATTTACAAACCTTGAAAAGAGCCTTCCCGATCTTTCAAGCAAGAATATCAATGCAACGATTGATTGGTACTCTGTAAGGGTTCGCGCAGATGGAATCCATGTAATCGGAACTACTTCATACGCTCACGATACAGTTGATTTGACAGCTGTATATGACGGCACAAACCTTGTAGATGCTCTTTACAGCCAGTTGCTTGACAAGGCTGACGGCGTAATGGTTTCTCATGATGACTTTGTAGAAGCATTTGACTCTGAAATCATCAATAAGACAAACCTCACAGCTACAATTACAGGAACATTTGTAATCGGTGGAGAAGAAGAACCTGTACAGGAACCCATAAGACCTGTTGCAGATTTGGTTCCTACATTAAGAGCCGTAAGAGCAGCTACACCTGTTGAAACAATTTCAGTTGAAATGCCTATATCACTTAGCATTACAGCTCGTCCTGCAGTAATCACAATTCATGGTGCTGCAAAGAACGATGGTGATGCAGATCCTAGATTTACATATGATATTACCGGTGAAGTTGCAGCAGATCCTATTTCAGTTACATTATCAAGAGCTAGGGGCGAGGCTCCCGGATCATATCCTATAACAGCTACAGTTGTTGCAAGTGATAACTACGATGTAAGCGTAATCGGTGCTAACTTAAGAATCGATCCTGTAGAGGAAAATGAACCTTACAATCCTCCTACAGAGGAAGAACCTCCTACAGGCGGAGAAGGCGGTGATCAGGTTACACCTCCTCCTGTAAATCCTCCGGCAGCAGGAGAAACACCTACTCAGGTTGCTGAAGTACAGGAACTTCCTACTTTGAATCTTACAGAGCCTGATGTTCCTTTGGCAGCAGCTCCCGCTGAAGGTAAGCAGGGAATGAAGATCGAAGATGAAGCTGTTCCTATGGCAGTTGCTTCACAGTGCTTCATGCATTGGATAATTCTTGCTGTTGCACTTGTATATGCTATCTACGCTACACTTCGTGCAGTACAGAACAAGAAAGAACTTGAAGACAACGAAGAATTTGCAAAGAATAATAACTAAGGAGGAGAAAATCATGGAAGAAAACAGAAAAGCTACTGATAAAAAGCACATCCTTGATTGGGTGGTAAGCGGTATTGCTCTTGTAGCAATGATAGTTCTTTACTTCTTCTGGGGATGCCCGATAGACCTTTGGGCTACACTCCTTTGCTTGGTAGTGGTAGTTGCAGGTTCAATCTTGCTTCACATGCAGCACAAAAAGTTAAAAGAACTTAGATAGTTTTTAGGGCCGAGTCGAAAGACTCGGCTCTTTTTTTGCTTAAAATAAAAACTACCCTTTTGGGTAGTTTTTTCAATTTTGTTAAGTAGATATAATGTTCATTGTGTTGAAATTTGAGAGTGACTAGAACTGTAGACTTGAAAGCGTGAGAAGTAACGTTCTCACGCTATTTTTAATTTTTTGAACCTTTTTTGAGTTTCAGACAGTCTTTAAGAATGTAGACATTTTTAATTAATGGTTAACAAAAATGTAAGGTGTAAAAGGAGAAACAAAATGAGAGAAAAGAAGTCTTTCAAGAGAACAGTGGCGCTTTTGCTTGCAGCTGTTCTTACATTCACGACTTTCTCAAGCGACATCAATGTATACGCTGAAGGTACTAAAGACAGCGTAAACAGAGAGTCAAACCTTTCCGTATCCACCACAACAAAGGACGGAATCGAACTTGGAAAGTCAGCTGTTTTAAACAATGACGGCACAGTGGATATTACCTTCAAAGTAGATGGTAGCAGCACTTTGCAGTACGTAAACGAAACAGCAAACACTGATATCATTTTGGTATTGGATACTTCCAGAAGTATGGAAGATGATGACAAACTTACAAAGGCAAAGGATGCCGCAAAAGCGTTTGTTAATCAAGTTTTTGAAGCTGATGGCGTAAATGATGAAAATGTACGCATTGGTGTTGTAACTTTCTGGGAAAAATCGGCTATTATTTCTAATTTTACAAATAAAGCCGGAAAAGACGTATTAATCGGCAAGATTAATGAAATCAATGCTAATGACTCTACAAACATCCAGGCAGGTATAAGGACTGCAAGAAAGATGTTTGGTGCTGATAATGAAAATAACAAGATTATTGTTGTTATGTCAGATGGAGAAGCAAACTTCCATAACACAAAGACTAATAACGACATTCTTGGATATTTTTCACTTAATACAAATGCGTCAAAAATTGTTCCTATATTAAACTTTAGCGATAATGTATATGAAGACTATCCTAGCTACGAGACATTTACTACAGGTAAGTATTCATCCTCTGGCTGGTATGATGAAAATAACCAGTTAGTATCAGAGAAAGTAACAGGAAGCAAATCAGAAGGCGCAACTGGTACTTATCAGAAGGTACTTTCAAGCGTAAAGTGTCAGAGAACTCGACTCTATAAATATAATGGAAACTACTATTACTATAGTAACGATGTTAAGTTGAGTTCAACTTATAATAATAGTACTTATGTTAGAAAATATGAGAGCTGGGGAACATATTATTATATTTATTCAATTAATGGTCAGTATCAAAAACTGAGCAATCTTCGAAAGAGTGATGGTGATGCTTATCTTGAAACAACGGAAACAAGAACAGCGACTTATCACAAAAAGAATACAGAAACAGAATACTTATTAAAGTATGCTGCTGTCATTGAAGCTCAGATGGCAAAAAATGCCGGAGTTAAGTTCTATACAGTTAAGTATGATACTGAAGAAAAAGATGCAATCTTTGCTTTAAAGAACATTGCATCCATGAATTCTGAAACAAATGCGCCCCTTTTCTATGAATCAGCCGTTGATTCAATTTCAAACATCTTTTCACAGATTGCTACATCTGTAGCAAAAGACGTTGCAGCAGCAAAGGGCACAAGAGTAACAGATGAACTTCCTACATACATGAACTTCTTTATAGGTAAAGATGGTAAGTATGTATTAACAGGCGACACTAAAGGCGCTTCAATTGAAGGAAGCAAGCTTACTTGGAACCTTAACGATTATGACTTAAGCAAAGATAAGACATACACACTTACAGTTAAATGTACTGTTGATTTACAGGCTATGATCAGTGCTTATGCTAAAGAACACGGCATGACTGTTGATGCTGTTAAAGAAACAATGAAAGACAGCTCTTTGACATTTAGCTTAAATAAAGAAGTAACTCTTTCTTATACAGATATTTCAGGTAACAACGTAGTAAACACTGACCTTAATGCAACTGCAAATACAGTTCCTTATACAAGCTACACCACATATCCTTATGGTGTTACTTACACTGTAAACGGTCAGGCAATCGATACAGAAGAAATCTACTACGATGTTCTCGGTGAAGAAATCACATACAGCGAAAACTTGATTTCAAGTGCTATTAAGACAGAGTTTCCGGTTTCTTTATACAACTATGCAGTGGATAAAGAAACAATCACAGTTAACTCTACTAAGGAAGTATTTAACGTAGCTATTACAAGCAAGACTGCAACAGTTTCTTTCGTTTCTACAACTCCTTCAGGAGATGTGGCAGTATGCGAAGATCAGACAGTTGCAATCGGAAGCGCAGCTACCAATCCTTTTGCCGATGAAGCATTAAAGGCTCAGTACGAAGCTCTTTACAACCAGGCAATGGCAACTGAACATCCTGATTTGGTATATACATTCAATACATGGGAATCAGTTGAAGGAAATAACACAAGCATTTCAAACATTCAGGCTAACGGAACGTTCAAAGCAACATTCTCATCAGCCAAGAAGAAGTTTAACGTTACATTTGATACAAGCGCAGCTAACGGAGCTGAATGGGCAAAGGCAGTTGCTAATGTAGAAAACCTTGAATACGGAAACACCGTATCCGAACCTTCAGATGTAATTGACAATACAAAGCTTCCTACAGGTGTAGCTTCAATCGGAGTTACATGGAAGTTAAACGGCGAAGCTTATGACTTTAGCTCACCTGTAACAGACAACATTACACTTGTTGCTGATTATCAGACAACAATGAAGCAGTACACTGTTAAATTCGTTGATTTTGACGGCGCTGAAATTGCAAGTGAAACAGTTACACACGGAAATACAATTCCTGACTTTGCTTCAAAGGCTGTATCCGACAAGGTTACAGATGAAATTATTTACCACTGGAACAATACATGGAGCGCAGTTGAAGGTCAGACTTCATATTCTGTATATGCGGATACTGTTGTAACAAGCGACCTTGTGTTATATCCCGGCAAGGAAGAATGGGGTAACAACTTCACAATTTCATGGAAGTTTAAAGATCCTTCAAATGCGCAGGATGTTACAAGAGATGTAACAAATGTTAAGCGTTTTGCAGCTCAGGCAAAGCCTGATTCTGTAAATGCGCAGACTTTTGAGTATCACGGTGTTGTTTACACATTTAACGGTTGGTCACTTGAATCAGCAACATCTTCAACTGTTAACACAGGTGATGCTTCAGTTTCAAACACAACAGGTAATGTAACATTTGTAGCTAATTACACTACAACACAGCTTGAGTACACATTTACATTTAACTATAAAGACGCATCGGGTAACGATGTAAGCTATCCGGTTGGGCAACTTCATTGGGGTGATGAAGCTACAGCTCCTTCACTTCCTTCATACGATGTTGTTGATGAAAACGGAGACGTAGTTGAAACAGTTACACAGACAGGTTGGGACAACGATGCTTACTTACATGTAGAAGCTGACGGTTCTGCAAGCGCAACTTCAGAATCCACAGCTCACTACATCATTACATTCGTTGATTCAATCACAGGTGAAACCATTTCAAGACAGAACGTTCTTGACGGAGAAAGCCCTGTAGAACCTGAATTTACACACGAACTTATTACCGGACGTGTTAAGAAAGAAGCTTCAGAGTGGAACACAGAAATCACTCCTGCTTCAGAAAATGCGACTTACTACACAGTAGTTACCACAAGCATTAAGTGTGACGCAGTTCACATGCTTAACGGTGAAATCTTTGGCGATGTCTTTGATGAAAGATGGGTTGAAGAAAACACTACATACACAACAACAGATACATACTCATATCCTTATGTAACAACTGCAGGCACAAAGTATGAAAGAGCAGATTCAAATGACCTTTCAATCTGTGCAACCGCTGACAATTATCGCGTAGTTATTGCACTTAAGGAATGCGAAAAGGGAACAATAGCATTCTATAATTACAAGAATCAGCTTATTACCTCTTCAACAGGCTACGTTGGAGAAACACTTAAGATTGATGTTCCTACAGTAACAGCTCCTGAAAATACATTTACTACAGTAAATAAGCTTGCAGACGGCTGGTTTACAGATGAAGAAGGAAAGAACGCTTACACAGGTTCATTCACATATGCAACAGGCTTAACAAATCTTTATGCTAAAGAATTGGTAAGCACCAGAACATTTACACTTAAGTTCTTTGATGAAAATGGCAACTTCTTAAGCGAGGTAACAGGTCTTTCAGATAAGGATGCTGTTTTAACCGCTGTAGCCGATGCTAAGGCGCCCACGAAGAAACCTACTGAGAGATTTATCTATAATGGTTCATGGGATGCAGTAGTTTATGTTGATGCTAACGGATTAACAGATACAGCAATTGATAACTGGGCTCTCTTAACCGATGACAGCACTAACGTTACCTTTGGAACAAAGGCTAAATTCACAGATGAAACAAGATATTACCACGTATACTTTAAAGTTGGTGATGAAACAATTAAAGACCAGAAGGTTACATACATGGCAGCTGCATCTGCTCCAGACGGAAGCAAGATAGAAGAACAGATGACAGGCGATGCTTATAAGAATAAGCAGTTCATCGGATGGGATAAGCCTTTTAATGAAATTAAAGAAACAACAACAGTTAATGCAGTATTTGCTGATAAGCACACTCTTACATACGTAAACGAAGACGGTACAGTTCTTTTAACAGATGTATATCCTAAGTTTGGTATCGATTCTTACGTAGCTACAGTTGTAAGCGCTGCAGATGCTAAGGCAGATAAGGTTTTAGGAAAGACAGCATATCATTATGATTTCAAGGGCTGGAAGTTAGACGAAGAAACTGTTAAGCAGGAAGGCGACACAGTTGACCTTTCAAAGGATAATGTAACTCTTACAGCAACATACAATGAAGACATTCCCGGATACTTCTTTGTAAGAAATCCTTGGGAAGGAATGCCCGTTGAGCCTCAGGGTCATGATTCTGAAGAATACTCAAGCGGACGTGTAATTACAAAAGATAACTTTGATTACGCTAAGTTTAATTCCGATGCTAAGTATGTTTACTTAAATGCAGAAACAGCTTCTGTAATTAAAGAAACAGCTCCTAAGTACGAAAACTTCTTAGGATTAACGAAGAGCGTACCCGAAGTAGCTTCTTTACACATCAATGCAACGGTTGATTGGTACGTAGTAAAGGTACAAAAAGACGGTATCCACATCGACGGATATCCTACATACGTGCATGATTCAGTTTCTGTATCAGCTATGTATGACGGAACAAACCAGGCAGAAGCTCTTTACAATGAAGTAGTTTCAAAGGCTGACGGTGTAAGAATCAACAAGGCAGAGTTCCTTGAAAAGGTCGGCGAATTAAAGAATGTAACTTCAAAGTCATTTACTATCGACGGTACACTTACAGTTGGCGCAACAAGAGCAGCTAACTCAGGACATGACATCACAGTTAAGATGCCCATCACACTTGCTATTACAGCAAGAGACGTAGTGCTTACAAGTGCAACCGCATCTAAGGTATATGACCGTGAAGCACTTAAGAGCGAAACAGTAGAAGTTACAGGAAGCGGATTTGTAGCAGGCGATGCTCCTACATATTCAGACTTTGCTGAAATCACAAATGTTGGTTCTACTGAAAACACATTTACTTACACATTCGCAGACGGCGTAGCAGCTAACTACGATGTAACAGTAAACTACGGTACACTTACAATCGCTTCTTACGATGACGAAGTTGTTGTATACGTAAAGGGTGCTACAGATGAAGTTACATATGATAAGGAAGACCACGTTGTTAAGGGATATGAAGTTTCTGTATCAGGAAACGACGTTTACAAAGTAGAAGATGTTGACTTTATCGGAACTTCCGATTCTGTATCCGGTAACGATGCAGGCACATATGACATGGGTATTTCAGGTAACGATTTTGTTAACACAAATACCAACTTTACAAACGTTAAGTTTGTGGTTGAAGACGGTAAGCTTGTTGTAAACAAGAAACCTTTGACAATTACAATTAACAGCACTGCAAAGACAGAAGGCGACTTAGATCCTCGCTTAACTTACACAGTAGAAGGCCTTATAGACGGAGATGACCTTAAGGTAGAACTCTACAGAGATCCGGGCGAAGGAACAGGTACTCGTACAATCCACGCTCGCATTACCGTAAGTCCTAACTACGAAGTAACAGTTAAGGAAGGCACATTAAGAATCGACGAAGAAGTAAGATATGATGTAATCGATGACACACCTACACAGACAGATCCTACAGACGGACAGCCCGCAGGACCTCAGCCCGGTGCAGGACAGCCCGGTGGCGGTCAGCCCGGTGGACAGCCTGCAGATGAAACTCCTGCTCCTGTAGCTGGTGAAACACCTGTAGTTACAATTGATAACAACGAAGTTCCCATGGCAGCAGCTCCCGCTGAAGGTAAGCAGGGATTGAACATCGATGATGAAGATGTTCCTATGGCAGTTCTTTCACAGTGCTACATTCACTGGGTAATTCTTGCAATTGCACTTGTATATGCTATCTACGCTACACTTCGTGCAGTACAGAACAAGAAAGAACTTGAAGACAACGAAGAGCTTGCAAAGAATAACTAAGGAGGAGAGAATCATGGAAGAAAACAGAAAAGCTACTGATAAAAAGCACATCCTTGATTGGGTGGTAAGCGGCATTGCTCTTGTAGCAATGATAGTTCTTTACTTCTTCTGGGGATGCCCGATAGACCTTTGGGCCACACTCCTTTGCTTGGTAGTGGTAGTTGCAGGTTCAATCTTGCTTCACATGCAGCACAAAAAGTTAAAAGAACTTAGATAGTTTTTAGAGCCGAGTCGAAAGACTCGGCTCTTTTATTAATTGACAGGTAATGGGGTGAAAGTTATCATAGTTGTGGGAAAGTTTATTTAAATAAACAATTTTTCGGAGGTAACAATGAGCTTAAGAGCTAAAATGCAGCAGGAAGTTATGCTTATGAACATGGAGTCTGAAATCGAAGACCGTGTAAAGAAAGCATATGGCAAGAAGATTAAGAATTGCTCTAATAAAGAACTTTATTATGTCCTTCTTAACTTCACAAAAGAAATGGCAGAATTATCGGAAAAAATTTCCGGTGATAAGAAAGTATATTATATTTCCGCAGAGTTTCTAATCGGAAAGCTTCTTTCCAATAACCTTATAAATTTAGGCCTTTACAATAAAATAAAAGAAATCCTTTCTAAAAACGGAAAGACCCTTGCAGAGATTGAAGAATTTGAGCCGGAACCTTCTCTTGGTAACGGTGGTCTTGGTCGTCTTGCGGCTTGTTTTCTTGATTCAATCGCAACCCTTGGATATCAGGGAGACGGCATCGGCTTAAACTATCACTTCGGTCTTTTTAAGCAGGTATTTAAGAATAAACTTCAGAAAGCAGAGCCCGATAAGTGGATAGAAGATAAGTCCTGGCTTATAGACACCGACACTTCCTTCCAGGTTCACTTTAAAGACTTTACATTAACTTCAAAGCTTTATGACTTGGACGTTGTAGGATATAGAAACGGCACCAACAAGCTTCATTTATTTGACGTAGAATCAATAGATGAATCAATCGTTGAGCAGGGCATTACTTTTGACAAAGAAAACATAAAGAAGAATCTGACCCTGTTTCTTTATCCCGATGATTCGGATGAAGCAGGTAATTTACTTAGAATCTATCAGCAGTATTTCCTTGTTTCAAATGCGGCTCAGCTTATTTTAAAGGAGCTTAAAGAAAAGCAGTACGACCTTCGCCGTATGTACGATTACTGTGTAATCCAGATTAACGACACACACCCCACAATGATTATCCCCGAGCTTATAAGGATACTTGTGGATGATAAGGCTTTCACCATGGATGAGGCCATTGAAGTAATCTCAAAGACCTGTGCATACACAAACCACACAATCCTCGCGGAAGCCCTTGAAAAATGGCCTCTTGAGTACCTTGAAAAGGTGGTTCCTCAGCTTGTGCCCATTATCAAAGAGCTTGATAAAAAAGTTAGGGCTAAGTACAAGGATTCAAAGGTATATATTATCGACAAAGAAAAGCGCGTTCACATGGCTCACATCGACATCCATTACGGATTTTCCGTAAACGGCGTGGCTTCTTTGCACACAGATATTTTAAAAGAAACCGAGTTAAATCACTTTTATAAGATTTATCCCGAGAAGTTTAATAATAAAACAAACGGAATCACCTTCAGACGCTGGCTTTTATCCTGTAACCACAACCTGGCTGACTACTTAACCGAGCTTATCGGAAACAGCTATAAAAGAGACGCTACCAAGCTTGAAAAGCTTCTTGAATATAAGGATGATGAAATGGTGCTTGATAGACTTTTTGAAATCAAGCAGGATAAGAAGAAAGAGCTTTGTGCTTACGTAAAGGAAAAGGAAGGCGTAGAGCTTAACCCTTATTCGATTTTCGATATTCAGGTTAAGAGAATGCATGAGTATAAGCGCCAGCAGATGAACGCTTTATACATCATCCATAAGTACTTAGACATTAAGCGAGGAAAGCACCCTAACGTGCCTATAACCTTCATATTCGGCGCCAAGGCTGCCATGGCTTACACTATCGCAAAAGACATTATCCACCTTCTTTTGTGCTTACAGGACATCGTAAACAACGATCCTGAAGTAAGCCCCTACATGAAGATCTTATTCGTGGAAAACTATAACGTTAGCTACGCAGAAAAGATTATCCCTGCCTGCGACATTTCAGAGCAGATTTCTTTGGCCTCAAAAGAAGCCTCAGGAACCGGCAACATGAAGTTTATGTTAAACGGAGCCATCACCCTTGGCACAATGGATGGCGCAAACGTCGAAATCCACGACCTTGTGGGAAAAGACAACATTTACATCTTCGGTGAATCTTCAAAGAACGTAATCAAGCACTATAAGAAGGCTGACTACGTATCAAGAGACTACTATGAAAAGTCAAAGGTAATAAAAGAAGCCGTAGACTTTATCATGAGCGAAAAGATGTTAAAGACCGGCAAGAAAGAAAACTTAAAGCGTCTCTACGACGAACTTCTTAACAAAGACTGGTTCATGACTCTTCTTGACCTTGAAGCATACATTGACAAGAAAGAAGAAGCCCTTAAGGACTACGAGAATCGCTCCAAGTGGAAGCGCATGATGCTTGTAAACATCGCCAAGGCCGGCTACTTCTCATCCGATAGAACCATCGAAGAGTACAACAACGACATCTGGCACTTAAAGACCATGGACTAATTAAAGAATGAGCAAGGCTCTTTAAAGAGCCTTGCTCATATTAGCATTGGTGTATTTTGGGTTGCCTGTCACATCTTCGATAAACCATGAAGGAGCCTTGAAGGAGTTTGCTTCTTCCACGGATTCAAACTCTACTTCTGCGAGGAAGAGGGGTGCAAACTTACCTAAAAACTCATCGAGTTCAATGGTGTATTTGTCATATGGAATCAAATAGCGGTTCTTTGTGATGATGTTTCCGTCAGCTTTTGCGAGTAAGTGCTCGTAGCTTTCTTTTGTGAGGGGAAGGTTGTACTCTTCACGAGAAAGTGAGCCCTTTCCTTTGTAGGTTAGGTAATACGTGTCGTTTTCTTTTCGCACCCTGACTACGGGCTTTGTGGCAAGATAACCCTGCTCAAGGCTTAAGCAAGGGTACTTTTTATAGTCAATGTCTTTTAAATCTACAAGAAATTTTCTTTCTATTTCAACTCCCATGTTTACTCCCTAATTACTTAATTTTTTTATAAAAAGAGTATATCACATATGGTAAAAACAGACCAAATTAAGTATAATTTAGCTTATAAGCGGATTATGCGCGGGAGGTTACAATTTATGAGAATCGGAGTTTTCTTTGGGGAAAGATTCGAAGAGGTCGAGGCGCTTACTGCTGTCGATATTTTAAGGCGTGCAGGATATGACGTTGAGACTGTTTCTGTGAGTCATTCTCATCACGTGGGCGGTGCCCATTCGATCATCGTAAAGACGGATTTTGTGGTGGATGAAGTCTGGTTTAAGACTTACGACATGCTCGTGTTACCGGGCGGTGCGGGCCATAAAAATCTCGAAAAATGCGATTTACTCATGAAGTACATTTCCAAGTTCAACGAAGAAGGTAAGTTTCTTGCGGCTATTTGTGCGTCCCCTTCAATATTGGGCAAAGCGGGCGTGCTTAAGGGTAAGAAGGTTACATGCTTCCCCGGATTTGAGGACAAATGTATCGGTGCGACGGTTGTAAACGAAGAAGCCGTACTTGATCAAAACATCATCACGGGCAGATCCGCCGGCTGTGCGGTTTCTTTTGCTTTGAAAATAATTGAAGCAATTGATGGGAAGGAAGCGGCACAGAAGATGGCAGAGCAAATCTGCTACGATCATTTTTAAAAAGAGGTAGAGAGAGAATTATGAATTTGAAAGAAAAACTTGAGTCAATCGGACAGTCTCAGCTTTTGAGATTTGAGTCCGAGCTTTCTGATGCCCAGAAGAAAGCGCTTTACGAGCAAATCGAAAGCATTGACTTCTCTGTTTTGGATGAGCTTAAAAACAGAGGAAAAGGTTTAAAGAGAGGAAAAATCACTCCTTTGGAAGCTTTGGACCTTGACAAGATCAATGCAAAGAAAGATGCGTACAAAGAAACCGGAGTAAAGGCACTAAAGGATGGGAAAGTTGGTGCGGTTTTACTTGCAGGCGGCATGGGAACAAGACTTGGATCTAACGATCCGAAGGGTATGTACAACGTTGGTATCACTCGTGAACTATTCATTTTCCAGTGCCTTATCAACAACTTAACAGACGTGGTTAAAGAAATCGGAAGCTACATTCACCTTTTTGTAATGACAAGTGATTTAAACTACGATTCCACCACAAAGTTCTTTAAAGAAAAGAACTACTTTGGATATCCCGAAGAATACGTTCATTTCTTTAAGCAGGAAATGGCAGCTTGCTGCAGCTACGAAGGAAAGATTTTACTTGAAAGAAAAGATAAGGTAGCGGTTTCTCCTAACGGAAACGGCGGATGGTTCTTGTCAATGATAAGAGCGGGCCTTATGGATGTTATCAATAAAAACGGTATCGAATGGCTTAACGTATTTGCTGTTGATAACGTGCTTCAAAAGATTTGTGACCCCGTATTTGTGGGCGCCACAATCATTGAAAAGAAATCAATTGGCGCTAAGGTTGTTAGAAAGAACGCGCCCGATGAAAAGCTTGGAGTTATGTGCCTTGAAGACGGCCATCCCTCAATCGTTGAGTACTATGAGCTTACGGATGAAATGAGAGATGAAGTGGATGAAAGAGGCGAAAGAGTTTATAACTTCGGCGTTATCTTAAACTACTTATTTAACGTGGCTGAGACAGAAAAGATAGTTAACAACTCTCTTACATATCATGTAGTTGAAAAGAAGATTCCCTACATCGATGATAAGGGTAACGAGATTAAGCCAGAAGAGCCTAACGGCTGTAAGTTTGAGCAGCTCATTCTTGATATGATTTACATGGCTGATACTTGCCTTCCCTTTGAAGTTGTAAGAGAAAAGGAATTTGCTCCTATCAAGAATAAGACAGGTGTTGACTCTGTTGAATCCGCAAGAGAATTGTTACAAAAGAACGGCGTAACACTTTAGAACCAGTTTCACCGTATGTAAAGGAATGCGTCGGGCTTCTTTTACATACGGTGTTTTAATTTAATATTATGAGGAGGGTTTATGGGAAAATTTTTTAAGGCGCTTTTATGCGCATCTTTACTTGTGTCTATGGTTTCTTTCATAGGATGTGGCAAAGAAACCGCCAAGGCATCTACAGATTCTGTAACATCTGTAAGCGTGGAAGAAGAAATCAAGCAAACGGAAGAAGAAGTTAAGCCTTCTGTTTTGATTGAAGACTTCTACGATCCCGAAAAGGTCTATGTATTCTTAAATGAAACTGAAGAAGCAATTCTTAGCATAACGAAAGAATATCTTGTGGCATGCGGGAAATTAGACGCTTCCGACAAGCTTTTCTTTTCATCTTCAAGCGATTTCCAAAATGCAGTAGGTCCCCAAATGAAGATTACACATACCTGGGACTATCAGATGCTTTCTTTTACCCTTAAAGACGGAAGCCTTGATAAAATCTTTGTTACCGATGTTGTAAGGTCAGGAAGCGAAAACGGTGAGAAACTTAAATCCGTTAAAGTCTGTGACATGGAAGAATATGTTAAGGCTATAGAAGAAACCGGCGATGAATACATCGGTATCGTGCCTTATTCCTTTTGCAACACTCTTGATGCACCCATTTCATATTTAAGGGCTTTAGATATGGCCGATGTGATTTCTTTAATCGATGATGCCGAAGAGTCAGGCGCTCTTACCAGAGACTCTGCGCTTATGGATTACATATACGCAAAGGCACCTGATATAAACCTTTATAAAAACCCGGAAGAAATGGTAGCTAATATATTCCCTTTTATTAGCACAGAAAACTTAAGGTGGGAAAAGACAGGCGAATTCGGCGGCTACGTGATTGTGTCGGATGAATCGGGAGAACAAGCAGTAGAAGTAAAGCTTTGCAGGAAAACGGCTGATGGCGACTACCTTTATACTATCGGCGCCGGTAATATGGCGCAGTACAGTGATAGACATGAGGCTATAGCTATTATAGACAGCGCTACACCTGAAAAATTAAAAGATGCCCTCCCTTTTTGTAACAGTGAGTTTCCCGATAAGCCTTACTATGTTGTAGACGCTCTTGAAGATGGAAGCGCAACTCTATACGGGCTTAATGAACACTCAGGCTACATCTTGCAGGTGGGCGATGAAATGATTCCTGTGTATGCTGAGTTCGGACTTGGTAGGGGCGTAGAGTTTCATGTTTCCGACTATGACAATGACGGTAACTTAGAATATGCGTTTACATCTTGTAGCGGAAGTGGCACGGGATATTACACAGAGACACTTTTTATAGTTGATCTTGACGAAGAAAGGAAGGTCACCTGGTTTGAAAGTGCCATTGACATTAAAAGCGAAAATCCTTGCATTTACGACTGCGTAAAGTTTGATTATGACAAAGAAACAAGAATGCTTAACTACTATCTTTTGATAGGGGATGAAAAGAGTAACGAAGGAAGCCTGGAGCTTAGCGAAGAGTTTGTGGGTGGAAGAGAAGTAACGGACATTTTTTACGGAGACCAGTTTTTTTTGACATTTGACAATAATAAGCTTGGCTTTGTTGCAAAAAGCGGCATTAACTTAAAAGGCCTTTGGACCATGTTTGAATATTCCGTGGATTTAATTGCCGATTTAGATTATAAAGACGGCAAAATCACCTATGGAAATGTGCGTCTTGCACCCCATTATCCCGAAGAATAAGCACTGTCCGCGATACGCGCACACGAATCCGCGGTATACAATCAATGAATCCCAAGAAGAGGCGATTTTTATAATCTTCGGTTAATTTTTCAACAAAACACTTCCCTTTTTGATACTTTGGTGCTAGTATAAAAGCATAGAAGATGTCCGCGAGAGAAAAACAAAAACAATTAAGAACAATCAAATTTTTATTTTTCTTTGGAGGTGAATTGTATGAGTTGGATTGGATTCACAAGAACAAATGACGTCTACTTTGAAGAAAGAAACGATTACCTTCCCAGATGGGCTAAAGACGAAGCAGTTTACAATTGCGAAGGCTCATGGAGAGAAGTAAGAGGAAACATCTTTATAGGATTCTTGAAGCATTTGTTTGGCTAAAGAAAACTGCATATCGCATTTAATCAACGGAGAGGATATTCCTCTCCGTTTTGTATTGTCATACTCTGTCGCATTAAACTGCAACCACTTTAAATCAGCATCCGAGATTTGTATAATGTATTCGAGACTCTTGCGCAGCGTTCGCGCTTAGCGAGGTATTTTCGAGCTTAGCGTCGGCTACGTGAGCAAAGAAGCGGGAGCGGGTCGAGAAACATTATACAAATCTCGGATGCGTTGTGTTATAATGTCCGAAGTATGAAAAACATAAGGAGTGCATAGTCATGGATAAGAAGGAAGAAGCTTTAAAGAAGCACGAAGAGTGGGCAGGAAAAATTGAGGTTGTGAATAGAGCAAGCGTGTCGACGAAGGAAGAACTTGCGGTTGCTTATACACCCGGTGTTGCGGAACCTTGCCTTGAAATACAGAAGGATGTGGATTTGTCTTATAAGTATACACGAAGACATAACCTGGTTGCGGTTATTACTGATGGTACCGCGGTGCTTGGCCTTGGTGATATAGGTCCTGAAGCAGGAATGCCCGTTATGGAAGGAAAATGTGCTTTGTTTAAGGCTTTCGGCGGAGTGGATGCATTTCCTTTGTGCATAAGATCAAAGGATGTGGATGAGATCGTTAATACCGTTAAACTCTTAGCAGGTTCTTTTGGCGGAGTAAACCTTGAAGATATTTCAGCTCCCAGATGCTTTGAAATAGAAAGAAGACTTAAGAAGGAATGCGATATTCCTATTTTCCATGATGACCAGCACGGTACAGCAGTTGTTGTGCTTGCTGCCATGATGAATGCACTTAAAATAGTAAATAAAGATATTAAGAAGATTAAAGTTGTAACTTCCGGCGCAGGTGCCGCAGGAATTGCAATCATTAAGCTTTTAGTCAGCATGGGCCTTGAAAACGTAATCATGTGCGATAGAAAAGGCGCCATCTACGAAGGAAGAGAAGACCTTAATGCCGAGAAGGTTGAAATGGCTAAGATTACAAATAAGGCCAAAGAAAAAGGTACACTTGCAGAGGTAATTAAAGGAGCCGACGTATTTATCGGAGTTTCAGCTCCGGGAACCGTTACAAAGGAAATGGTTGCAAGCATGGCTAAAGATCCCATTCTTTTCCCTATGGCAAATCCCGTTCCGGAAATCTTCCCCGACGAAGCAATCGCAGCAGGTGCAAAGGTTGTAGGTACAGGAAGAAGCGACTATCCTAACCAGATTAATAACGTCCTTGCTTTCCCCGGAATCTTCAGAGGTGCTTTGGATGTAAGAGCTAAAGATATTAATGATGAAATGAAAGTTGCCGCCGCAAAGGCCATTGCTTCTTTGGTTTCAGATGAAGAATTATCTCCCGAGTACATCATCCCCAATGCCTTTGATGAAAGAGTCGGAAAGACTGTTTCTGAAGCAGTTAAAGAAGCTGCAATAAAGACAGGCGTAAACAGAATCTAATAATATATATAGTTTGATGCGATTTAAATCCGGTCCTTTGTGACCGGATTTTTTCTTTGTCAATAATTTGCTTATTAATCTAAGATTAATCGTCCCGGTGTATCGTTTAGTAAGAAGTAAAAAGGAGATAAAACTATGCTTAATGATTTACCCGTTGATATTGATGTGATTGATGAGCTTAACATTAGTTGCTTAGATCCTGTACTTAAGAACTATGCCTTTAGTTCTTTCTTTTTAACGCGTCTTTTGGATAAGACGATGAAAGAGAATAATGAATTAAAGAAAGAAAACGCTAAGTACAAAGCACAGCTTGAAGAATATGCACAGTTAAAGAAGTGCTTTGATGAACTTAAGAAGTCTCTTGATGAGATGGGCGGCATGCCTGACGATTCACCTGTTTTGGATATAGATATTCAAAAGGCTGAGGGCGAAACCGACACTCTTAAAGAAGAAGGTTTCATGGCTCAGAATAGAGATGATATGGAGGCTTTGTGCAAAGAAAACCTTTCTGATTCGGATGCACCGGATGCGGACTTGCTTCTTGATTCAGATGAACCTGTGCTTGATTCAGGGGACATTTCTTTATCCGATGAAATAAGCGCCGATTTGGATGTGACTGAGGATGGCGAAGCAAGCGCTGATGCGGATATTTTGGCATCCCTTGGAGAAGATGTTCAGATAGATCCTTCCCTTTTGGAAGGAATCGATTCAGAGCCTATGAGCGATGACGAACTCTTAAAGACCTTGGGAGAAGTTACTTCCGAAGAAGAAATTGCTGATGTTAATGCTCTTTTAGAAAGTGTTGAAGGCCTTGCGGATTTGGAGTCTTCGGATGCTTTGACTGAGTCGGGAGACACCTCAATCCTTGAAGGATTGGAAGATTTGGCAAACAGCGAAAACTTAGAAATAAATGAAACTAGCGATGAAGCTGCAATTTTAGAAGGACTTGAAGCTTTAGCAGAAGAAGCACCTGCAGAAGAAGCTGTAGCGGAAGCACCCGTGGAAGAAGCAGTTCCCGAAGTGGCAGAAGCTCCTGCAGAAGAAGCTGTAGCAGAAGCTCCGGTAGAAGAGGCTGTTCCTGAAGTGGCAGAAGTCCCCGCAGAGGAACCTGTAGCTGAGATTCCTGTAGAAGAGCCTGCGCCCGAAGCTGCAGCAGAGCCTACACCGGAGCCCGTAGCAGAGGCACCCGCTCCCGAAGCAGCGCCTGAACCTGCACAGGAACCTACGGCAGAAGCTCCTGCTGAAGAAAAGGCTCCTAAGAAAAAGGCAGCGGCTAAGAAGGAAGAAGCTCCCGCGGCTGAAGCGGCCCCTGAGCCTACTCCCGAACCCGTAGCAGAAACTCCTGTGGCAGAGACTCCTGCTCCCGAGGTGGCAGCAGAGCCTGCACCCGAGCCTGTAGCAGAAGCACCGGCACCTGAGCCTGCACCTGAGCCCGTAGCAGAAGCGCCCGCTCCCGAGCCTACACCTGCTCCTGAACCTGCACCTGCGCCCACGGCTAATATTCCTACTGATCCCAATGCAAAGCTTACGCCGGATCAGATAGCGGCACTATTTGCCAATGCAAATTGATAAGTTTCTAGGAAACTGATTCATGGGGAAATAAATAATTCTTGGAGGAAAAGTTATGGCTAAGAAATCAACGAATGATAATGGAATATCATTCAAAGACAGCATTAAAACCAAACTTATTGCAGTGATGGTTGCAGTAACGGCGATACCACTTTTAGTGGCTATAATCGTAAGCTATGTGACCAGCACCAACAAGGCCTTGAAAGATGCCCAGGCTACACTTGAGTGGCAGGCTATGTATGTTGAAAACAAGTTTGTAAGCGTTGTTGATACAAACATGAATATCATCAAGTCCCTTGGCACAAATCCTACTATAGTTAATTACGTAAAAGGTGAAGGCGGTATTCCATATGATGCAATTCAGAATACTCTTCACAATGTTGACTTAGTTATGGGAGATGGCGAAAACACATCTATTACAGATACAACCGGCCAGCAGATTGCAAGAGGAACCGGTGATTTTGTAAACGTTGCGGACAGAGAGTATTTCCAACATGCGATTAAAGGAGAAAGCTACGTTTCAAATATTCTTGTAAGCAAAACAACAGGACGAAGAATGGTTACTCTTTCAACACCCGTTAAGGATGGAGATAAGATAATCGGTATCGTTCACAGAAACTATGATATGAACAACTTCCATGAAATGCTTGCAAAAGAAGCTGATAATGCTTTCTTAGTTGCAAGAGACGGTACTGTGGCAGCCCATTCGTCATATGAAATCGGCGGAGAAGGCGGTCACGAGGAAGAAGTAAGAGACAAGGCTCAGTTCTTTACATCAGGTAAAGAGCAGGGATTTTATTTGGGAGACCCCGGCGATGGCACAAAATCATATGTTTCCTATGTTAAAGAACCAAACTCGGGATTCATTGTTGTTACAGTAACTGATGAACAGTCCGTTAAAGGCGATGCTCAGAAATCCGCAATGCTTGTTATTACGGTAGGAATAGTTCTTTTGGTTATTGCGATTGTAATCTCAGTATTGATGGCTAAGAGCTTTATCGATCCCATTAAGGGTGTCGGAGATTCTCTTGGCGAACTTGCAGACGGTAGATTTGCCCCTGTTGAAGGCTTTGATAAGAGAAAAGATGAATTCGGTGAAATATCAAGAGCCACAAATTCGGTTATCCTTAAACTTGATAAGATAGTTTCAAATATAAAGATTTCGGCAAGTGAAGTTGGAAATTCTTCCGATGAATTGTCCGATATGGCAACGCAAATTTCTCAGACTGCCGAAGACGTATCCAATGCAGTTCAGGAAATCGCATCCGGAGCTACGCAGCAGGCTGAAGAAATTCAGGATGCCAACGAAAATGTTACAAAGATCGGTGAAGCTGTTTCTGATGTACAGAAGTCATCTGTTGACCTTACAGAACTTGCAAGAAAGATGAAGAAGGCATCCGAAGTATCAAGCAATTCACTTAATGCTTTGAAGAATTCATCAACCGAAATGACAGGTAAGATTGATGAAATATCAAGAACTATTCAGGCAACGGAAGAAGCCGTTAACAACATAAACGAAAAGGTTGAAGGCATTACTTCAATCGCATCCCAGACAAACCTTCTTTCACTTAACGCTTCAATCGAAGCTGCAAGAGCGGGAGAAATGGGTAAGGGATTCGCAGTTGTTGCTGAAGAAATCGGTAAGCTTGCGGATGATTCCGGAAGAATGGCAGATGAAATCAGAGTTGAAATGGAGAAACTTCTTAACCAAAGTAGAGAAGCCGTTCAGGCAGCCAAGGACGTTAAAGAAGGAAACAACTCTCAGCAGATTGCTCTTGATGAAACCTTGGAAGCAGTTGACGGTATGCTTGAAGACATCAACACAACCGTTGATGGCGTTGGCTCTATTTCAGAAGGTGCCACAACCTGTGATACCTCCAAGAATTCGCTTATAGACGCCATGAGCGCACTTTCCGCTATATCAGAAGAAAATGCGGCATCATCCGAAGAAACCGGAGCATCCATGGAAGAACTTTCCGCAACAGTTACAACTCTTGCAGGAGCCGCTTCAGACTTAAAGGATATTGCGGATAAGCTAAACGAAGATATGCAGTTCTTTAAATCATAAGATTCTAAAACAGCCGACCAAACGGTCGGCTGTCTTTTTATTGCTTTTTTATTCTTTTCCGTTCCAGCAGTATGTGCAAAGCTTGCAGTGGTCGATTCCAACAGCATCAAGCATATCATCAAGTCTGTTAAATGCTAAGGAAGTAAAGTTAAGTTCTTTTCTTATTTCTTCAACCATTACAGCGTACTTTTCAGAATCGGGATCTGCGTATTCATCAAGGACTTCCTGAGATACGTTTTCTGTGCCTTCAAGTCTTGCAATTACTCTTCTTGTGATTAAATCCATTTCAGATGAAGAACGGGAGAAGTTTAAGTACTTACAACCGTAAAGTAAAGGCGGGCAAGCAGGGCGGATGTGCACTTCCTTTGCTCCGCAGTCATACAAGAATTCGGTTGTTTCTCGTAGCTGTGTGCCTCTTACAATTGAATCGTCTATTAAAAGAAGCTTCTTATCGCGAATCAAATCCTCAACCGCAAGTAACTTCATCTTTGCAATCAGGTTTCTTTGTGACTGCATTGTAGGCATGAAAGAACGGGGCCAGGTAGGTGTGTATTTAATGAAGGGACGAGAGAAGGGAACACCTGATTCGTTGGCGTAACCTATAGCGTGAGCCAAACCCGAATCGGGAACGCCTGCCACAACGTCAGGCTTTACATTATCTCTTTTTGCCATCTTTTCACCGCAGATATAACGCATTCTTTCAACGCTTATTCCTTCATATGAGCTTGAAGGGTATCCGTAGTAAATCCAAAGGAAGGTACAAATCTTCATTTCCTTTCCGGGATTTACGAGGGTCTGACACTTATCGGGGGTGATAACGGTGATTTCACCGGGGCCAAGCTCCTTATAGTCGTGATATCCTAAGTTTTTATAAGCAAAGTTTTCAAATGATGCACAAAAAGCACCTTCTTTTTGACCTATAACAATAGGGGTTCGCCCGTATCTGTCTCTTGCACAGTAAATTCCCTTATCATTCATTAAAAGTAAGGACAAAGAACCGTCAATTGCTTCAAGGGCGTATTTAATACCTTCAATAAGGTTTTCTTTTTCATTAATGAGAGTTGCCACAAGTTCGGTAGCATTAATGTCTCCGCCGCTCATTTCCAAAAAGTGGGAATGACCGTTTTTAAAGATCTCGTCAACGAGCTCTTCTGTATTATTTATTTTTGAAACTGTTGTGAGAGTGTAAGTACCGTGATGAGAACGCACCAAAAGAGGCTGGGGTTCAAAGTCTGATATACATCCGATGCCGAAAGAACCGTGCATCTGTTGAACTTCTTTATCGAATTTAGTTCTGAAAGGAGAGTTTTCGATGCTGTGAATCGCACGATTGAATCCTTTCTCTTTGCTGTAAACACACATGCCTCCGCGACGTGTGCCAAGATGTGAGTGATAATCCACACCGAAAAACAAATCAAAAACGCAGTCGTCTTTCGACGCAACACCAAAAAATCCGCCCATGACGTTCTCCTTATGAAAACTTTTTTCAAATTACCCTTAAAAAATAGCATACATTTTTTTGCCCGTCTATGGGATTTTTTTAATCCGTTTCGATTTGTTAAGAATTATGAAAATTTGGATTCTTTGGTGTAATTTAATGTTATATATGCTAAAATCAAAGCTATGAAAAATAAGCTTAAACCCATTTTTAAAACTATAATTTGTCTTTCAATCCTGTTTCTTTTTACAGGCTGCGGTAAAAAAGGCAGGCCCTACGAAGACGCCGGATACGCATTTTTGGAAAACGGCCAGTCGGAAGAAGCCTTAGAAAGCTTTCAGAAGTCATTGGCTGAAGAAAAAGAAACCAAAGAGTCTTTAAGAGGCATCGGAATAGCCTACCTTTCTTTGGGAAGATACGAAGAAGCGATAGATTCTTTTGTTAAAGCCTTAAATAAATCAAACGGAAGCATCAAAGACGTTGATTTTGACATAAACAGTTATCTTGGATACGCCTATGAAAAGGCAGAAAAGTATGAAGAAGCGGTGAATGTTTATACGGCGGTTTTAGACTTTAAGCCAAAGGACATAGATTCTTACTATAGAAGAGCAATCTGTTATTTAAAGCTTGGAGAAACCACTCTTGCTGATGAAGACTTTGCAATCGCAACTTCCAAAAACAACGATGATTACGACCTTCATATAAGAATTTATTTTTCAATTAAAGAAGCGGGCTTTGAAAAAGAAGCCGATGCTTATTTAACAAGTCTACTTAATGATTCAAAAAGAAAGATATCGGATTACGACAGAGGAAGAATCTGTTACTACTTAAAGGATTATTCAAATGCAAGGGTGTATCTTGAAAAGGCAAAAGACCCCTCAAATCCCGATACCATACTAATGCTTGGAAAGACCTATGAAGCTACGGGAGATAACACCTATGCAGCTTCTTTGTACGCAAACTATTTAGACCAAAAGGGAAACAACGCGGCTGTATACAATCAGCTTGGAGTTTGCAGATTTAAGCTTGAAGATTATGAAGGGGCTTTGGCAGCTTTTTCTTTCGGATTAAAACTTGAAGATCCCGAATGGATGAGAGAGTTATCTTACAACGAAGCGGTTACCTATGAATACATGGGAGATTTTCAGACTGCGAAAGAAAAGATGGAAGAGTATTTAAAGACCTATCCTAAAGACGAAAACGCAAATCACGAGCTTTTATTCTTACAGACAAGACAATAAATTACTCTGACAATAGTGTGAAGTGTGCGCCACAAAACAAGATTTTGTGGCGCAATTGCTTTTTTATACAAAATCTTGTATAAAAATTTGTTAATAATTTAAAAAATCTTTAAAAAAATAATTGACCGCGACACTCAAAAGCCCGTATTTAAGCCAAAAACCGAGGTTTTTTGACAAAAATGAAAAACACAATATATGGCGTGAAACCGCTTTCTTTCGCCCAATATATGGTGTTTTTTTAATTGACTTTTAATAACCCCTTTGCTACACTTTTTTCTAGAGGCAACACTCAAATAATCGGGAGGAGAGTACCACCAAATGTATCAGGTTATTAAACGCGGGGGAGAGACAGCAGATTTTACTTTGACAAAGATCAGCGATGCCATCATGAAGGCATTTGTTGCTACCGAAATGGAGTATTCTAACGACATTATCGATCTTTTGGCTCTCAAAGTAACTTCAGATTTTCAGCCTAAGATTAAAGACGGCGCTATCAGTGTTGAAGATATTCAGGATAGCGTGGAAAAGGTTTTGGAGCAGACCGGTTATACAGATGTAGCAAAGGCTTACATCCTTTACCGTAAACAGCGCGAAAAAATGCGTGAAATGAAATCCACAATCTTAGACTACAAAGAAGTGGTAAATAAGTACGTAAAGGTTGAAGACTGGCGTGTTAAGGAAAATTCTACCGTAACATATTCAGTAGGCGGACTTATTCTTTCAAACTCCGGAGCTGTAACTGCAAACTACTGGCTTTCAGAAATTTATGACAATGAAATTGCTGAAGCACATCGTAATGCGGATATTCACATTCACGACCTTTCAATGCTTACAGGTTACTGTGCAGGATGGTCATTAAAGCAGCTTATTACCGAAGGTTTGGGCGGTATACCCGGAAAGATCACATCTGCACCTGCAAAGCACTTATCCGTTCTTTGCAACCAGATGGTTAACTTCCTTGGAATCATGCAAAATGAATGGGCAGGCGCTCAGGCATTTTCTTCATTCGATACATACCTTGCACCTTTTGTTAAGGCAGACAACCTTTCCTATCCTGAGGTTAAAAAGTGCATCGAGTCCTTCATCTACGGTGTAAACACACCTTCAAGATGGGGTACACAGGCACCTTTCTCAAACATCACTTTGGACTGGACGGTTCCCGCAGACTTGGCAGAACTTCCTGCAATCGTTGGCGGACAGCCTCAGAACTTTAAGTACAAAGACTGCAAGAAAGAAATGGATATGGTAAACAAAGCTTTCATCGAAACCATGATCGAAGGCGATGCAAACGGAAGAGGATTCCAGTATCCTATCCCTACATATTCAATTACAAAAGACTTTGACTGGTCAGAAACAGAAAACAACAAGTTGTTATTCGAAATGACATCAAAGTACGGTACACCTTATTTCTCTAACTACATCAATTCCGATATGGAGCCTTCAGACGTTCGTTCGATGTGCTGTCGTTTAAGACTTGATTTAAGAGAATTAAGAAAGAAGACAGGCGGTTTCTTTGGTTCCGGCGAATCAACAGGTTCCGTTGGCGTTGTTACAATAAACATGCCTCGTATCGCTTATCTTTCAACAAGCAAAGACGATTTCTACAGACGTCTTAACAGATTAATGGATATTTCCGCAAGATCATTAAAGATCAAGCGTGGAGTTATATCAAAGCTTTTAAACGAAGGCTTGTATCCTTACACAAAGAGATACTTGGGTTCGTTTGATAACCACTTCTCAACAATCGGACTTATCGGTATGAACGAAGTTGGTCTTAACGCCAACTGGTTAAGAGCCGATATGACCGATCCTCGTACACAGGAATTTACAAAAGAAGTGCTTAACCACATGCGTAATCGTTTATCCGATTACCAGCAGGAATACGGCGACCTTTACAACCTGGAAGCTACTCCCGCAGAAAGCACCACTTACAGATTCGCAATGCACGATAAGAAGAAATGGCCCGCAATCAAGACAGCAGGTAAGCCCGGAGACAATCCGTACTACACAAACTCTTCTCACTTGCCTGTTGACTATACCGAAGATATTTTTGATGCTTTGGATATTCAGGATGAGCTTCAGACCCTCTACACATCAGGAACAGTATTCCATGCATTCCTTGGAGAAAAGCTTCCCGATTGGAAGGCAGCGGCAAATCTTATCAGAACCATCGCTGAAAACTACAAGCTTCCTTACTACACACTTTCACCCACATATTCAATTTGTAAGAACCATGGATATTTGGCAGGTGAAAAGAAGGTTTGTCCTTTCTGTGGAGAAGTTACTGAAGTTTACAGCCGTATCACAGGTTATTACAGACCTGTTCAGAACTGGAACGATGGTAAGGCTCAGGAGTATGTAAACAGAAAGACATACGACATAGCAAATTCACATCTTATGAGACCGGTCAGCAAGGTCGTTACAATTTCTTCAAACGAGGAAGAACCCGTTAAGGAAGTAAATGTAAAAGAACCTTCGGGAGTGAGATACTTATTCACCACCAAGACCTGTCCCAATTGCAAGCTTGCCAAGGAAATGTTAGACGGAATTGATTACATCTTAATCGATGCCGAAGAAAATGCAGAGCTGGTTGAAAAATACCGCATAATGCAGGCTCCTACACTGGTTGTTGTTGACGGAGGCGAGTTTAAAAAATACGTAAATGCTTCGAATATTAAAAAATATGTTGAAAATGAAGCAGGGGTTACAGTATAAATAGTAAAGGGAGGTAGGTTACAAACCCACCTCCCTTTCTTTAGAATAAATTTAGGAGAAAGAAAATGATCAACCAACTAGTCAAAAGAATCAAAGAAACCAATGCACCCATTGTGGTAGGCTTAGACCCCACTTTGAAACTCATGCCAAACTTCATTAAAGAGAAAAACTTTAAAGAGTACGGCGAAAACTTACTTGGGGCTTCAAAAGCCATCATCGAATACAACAAAGGAATCGTGGATGCCATCGCAGACTTAGTCCCTTGCGTAAAACCTCAGATTGCAATGTATGAATCTTTTGGCATTGAAGGTTTGATAGCATTTAAAGAAACCGTCGATTATTGTAAGAAAAAAGGCCTTTTGGTAATAGGCGACATTAAAAGAGGAGACATCGGCTCCACAAGCGAAGCTTACGCAATCGGCCATTTATCAGGTGTAGAAATAAACGGAAAGAAACAGGAAGGCTTCAACGAAGACTTTGCAACCGTTAACCCCTACCTTGGAATCGACGGCATAAAGCCCTTTATGGACGTATGTAAAAAAGAAAATAAGGGAATATTCGTCCTTGTTAAAACATCCAACCCCAGTTCCGGAGAATTCCAGGATCGTCTCATTGACGGAAAGCCCTTATATGAGCACGTAGCCATGAAAGTAGCAGAATGGGGAGACTCCCTCATGGGCGATTCTTACTCATACGTAGGCGCAGTAGTAGGCGCCACCTACCCCGAAATGGGCAAGGCCCTTCGCTCTGTAATGCCAAAGGCTTACATCCTCGTTCCCGGTTACGGCGCACAAGGCGGCACAGCCGACGGCCTCCGTCCTTTCTTCAACGAAGATGGTTTAGGAGCTATTGTAAATTCTTCAAGAGGAATTATCGCAGCTTACCAGAATGAAAAATATTCAAAGTTCGGCGAAGCAGGCTACGCAGACGCTGCTCGTCAGGCTGTTATAGATATGAGAGAAGACATCAATTCAATTTTCTAGGTATAAAGGAGCATCACATGGAACAGTATAAGAAAGAGTTTATAGAATTTATGGTGGAGTGCGACGTGCTTAAATTTGGCGACTTCACACTTAAGAGCGGAAGAAAGAGCCCCTTCTTTATGAATGCGGGCGCCTATGTGTACGGCTGGCAGCTTGAAAAGCTTGGTGAGTATTATGCTAAGGCCATTCATGAAACATACGGAGATGATTTTGATGTGCTCTTTGGACCTGCGTATAAAGGAATTCCTTTGTCGGTTGCAACTGTAATAGCTTATTCAAAGCTTTATGGAAAAGAAATCAGATATTGCTCAAACAGAAAAGAAGAAAAAGACCACGGCGATGCAGGCATTTTGCTTGGATCTAAGTTAAAAGACGGAGACAGAGTGGTTATTATTGAAGACGTTACCACTTCAGGAAAGTCAATAGAAGAAACCTTCCCCATCATTACTTCCGTTGCAAACGTAGAGGTTAAAGGCCTTATGGTTTCTTTAAACAGAGAAGAAAAAGGAAAGGGCGATAAGTGCGCTCTTGATGAAATTAAGGAACTCTACGGATTTAACACAGCGGCTATCGTGTCCATGTCTGAAGTAAGAGAGTATCTTACAAACAAGGAAGTTAAAGGAAAAGTTGTAATTACCGATGAAATAGCCAAAGCTATTGACGCTTATTACAACGAATACGGAGCAAGATAATTATTTTTGGGCAATATTTTAATTGCCTATGAAAATTTTGTCATATACAATTATTGTGTTATGAGTAAACGACCCGGTAAGTATATTTATTCAAATAAAAAACATACCGAAAAAGGCATTTTTTCAACAGTGCTCGCTGCGCTATCGTTCACTTTCTTAGTCCTTATGCTTGTGGTTTCTTATGCCAATAAGGGCGAAGTGAAGGGTTCTTTTGGCGCAGTGGCATTTGTGTGCACCATTCTTAGTGCCATAGGCATTATAGTGGGTGTGGTTGGAAAGAACGAGCCTGATAAGTTCTATTTGTTTTCGTATATCGGAATCATTTGGAACGTGGTCAACCTGTTTATGATAAGCGCAATTTTATATGCCGGTATCTAATCCACGAAAGGGGTACATTATGCCTACAGTTTCAATTGTTATGGGTAGTGATTCGGATATGCCTGTTATGGCTAAGGCCGCAGACATTCTCGAAGAGTTTGGCATCGATTATGAGATGACCATTATTTCGGCTCACAGAGAGCCGGACACTTTCTTTGAATATGCGAAGACCGCAGAAGAAAGAGGTGTTAAAGTTATTATCGCGGGTGCAGGTATGGCAGCTCATCTGCCCGGTATGTGCGCCGCTATCTTCCCGATGCCTGTCATCGGAATTCCTATGCATACCACAAGTCTTGGTGGTAAAGATTCCCTTTATTCAATAGTACAAATGCCAAGCGGTATTCCCGTTGCGACCGTTGCCATTAATGGTGGCCAAAATGCAGGTTTGCTTGCGGTTAAAATACTTGCTACATCAGATGAGTCTTTGCTTAAAAAGCTTAAGGCTTATTCAGAGAAGATGAAAAAGGCTGTTGAAGACAAGGATAAAAAGTTAAAAGAAACCGGATACAAAAATTACGGAAAATAAGGAGATTTAGAATGGGACTTGATTACAAGAAGGCAGGCGTAGATATTGAAGCCGGCTACAAATCTGTTGAACTTATGAAGGCGGCGGTTAAAAGCACCATGCGCCCTGAAGTTTTGGGAGGAATCGGAGGCTTTTCGGGAGCATTCTCGGCAGCTGCTTTAAAGAACATGGAGGAGCCAGTTCTTTTGTCAGGAACAGACGGATGCGGCACGAAAGTAAAGCTTGCATTTTTAATGGATAAGCACGATACAATCGGTATCGACTGCGTTGCAATGTGCGTAAACGACGTAGCATGCGCAGGCGCAGAACCCTTATTTTTCCTTGATTATATTGCCTGTGGAAAGAACTACCCCGAAAAGATTGCAACAATCGTAGGCGGTGTGGCAGAAGGATGCAGACAGTCTGAATGTGCACTTGTAGGCGGTGAAACCGCAGAGCACCCTGATTTAATGCCTGTTGATGAATACGACTTGGCAGGATTTTGTGTAGGTGTTGCTGATAAAAAGGACTTAATTACAGGAGAAACCATTAAGCCCGGAGACGCCCTTATCGGTATCGCTTCATCAGGGGTTCATTCAAACGGATTTTCTTTGGTTAGAAAAGTGTTTGAAATGACAAAAGAAAGCCTTGATACATATTACGAAGAACTTGGAAAGACACTTGGAGAAGCATTGATTGCTCCCACAAGAATATATGTAAAGGCCTTAAAGGAAGTTAAGAAGGCAGGAATTAAGATTAAAGGCTGCAGCCACATTACAGGCGGCGGATTCTATGAAAACATTCCCAGAATGCTTCCCGAAGGCATTATCGCTTCAGTTGATAAGTCAAGCTACAAAGTTCCCCCTATCTTTAAGCTTATGCAAAAGAAGGGCGAAATCAGCGAAGAAATGATGTACAACACTTTCAACATGGGTATCGGAATGGTGCTTTGTGTTGACGGTGAAGATGTGGAAGAAACCATCGCCGCATTAAAGAACGCAGGCGACGAAGCATTCTTAATCGGTAGAACAATTGCCGGAGAAAAGGGAGTTATCTTAAATGATTAGGGTTTGCGTTTGCGTGTCGGGAGGCGGCACAAACTTAGAGGCTATTTTTAAAGCCATTGAAGAAAAGCAGATTACAGACGCTCAAATTGTAAGAGTGATTTCAAACAATCCCGGAGCCTTTGCTTTGGAAAGAGCAAAGAGAAGAAACGTGGAAGCTATTTGTGTTAGCCCCAAAGATTATGCCGAAAGAGCTGATTTTAACGTGGCTTTGCTTAACGCTTTAAAAGAATGTAAGCCCGATTTAATAGTGCTTGCAGGCTTCCTTGTAAACGTGCCCGTTGAAATCATAAGAGAATTTAAAAACAGAATTATAAACATTCATCCTTCCCTTATTCCTTCTTTTTGCGGAAAAGGCTTTTACGGCATAAAAGTGCATGAAGAAGCCTTAAAGAAGGGTGTAAAGGTAAGCGGCGCCACCGTTCACTTTGTGGATGAAGGCATCGATACCGGAAGAATCATAGACCAAAAGGCTGTATACGTTAAAGAAGGCGACGATGCAAAGTCCCTTCAGGAACGTATTATGGAAGAAGCCGAATGGGTTATTTTACCAAAGACCATTCAAAGAATTGCCTCTGGCGAAATTAAAATAGGAGAAAATTAATGAGAATTGCGATTGTAGGATCCGGCGGAAGAGAACACGCCATAGCTGTAAGTGTTAAAAAGTCAAAGAAGGCAGACAAGATTTTTGCCCTTCCCGGAAATGCGGGAATAGCTGAAATTGCGGAATGTGTGCCCATTTCCGTTATGGAATTTGATAAGATTGCAAAGTTTTGTGTTGATGAAAAAATAGACCTTTGCATAGTCGGACCCGACGATCCCTTGGTAGGAGGCTTGGTTGACGTTTTAAAAGAAAACGGAATTAAAGCCTTCGGACCTGATAAAAAGGCAGCTATCTTAGAAGGAAGCAAGGCCTTTTCAAAGGACTTAATGAAAAAATACAATATTCCCACCGCGCAGTATGAGACATTCGATAACGCCGATGCTGCATGTGAATATTTAAAGACCGCAAAGCTTCCCATAGTGCTTAAGGCAGACGGCTTGGCACTTGGAAAAGGTGTTCTTATTTGTAACACTTTAGAAGAAGCGCTTGAAGGCGTTAAAGAAATCATGTGCGATAAGAAGTTTGGAAGCGCGGGAAATAAGCTTGTAATCGAAGAGTTTATGACAGGACGTGAAGTATCCGTTCTTTCATTTGTAGACGGAAAGACAATTAAGACCATGGCTTCCGCCCAGGATCACAAGCGTGCAAAAGACAATGACGAAGGGCTTAACACAGGAGGAATGGGTAACTTTTCTCCAAGCCCCTTCTTTACAAAAGAAATAGATGAGTATTGCCAGAAAGAAATTTTCCAAAAGACCGTTGATGCCATGAGAGCAGAGGGAAGAGAGTTTAAAGGAGTTATTTTCTTTGGACTTATGCTTACAGAAAACGGCCCCAAGGTATTAGAGTATAACGCCCGTTTCGGAGATCCCGAAGCACAGGTAGTGCTTACAAGAATGGAAAGTGATATAATTGATGTATGTGAAGCATGCATAGACGGCACCCTTGATAAAATAGACTTAAAGTTTATGGACGATGCTGCCGTTTGCGTAGTTTTAGCCAGCGACGGTTATCCTCTTTCCTACAAAAAGGGATTTGAGATAACAGGTTTAGAAAATTTTAAGAATAAAAACGATTTTTATTGCTTCCATGCTGGTACAATATTTAATAAAGATGGTAAAATAGTCACTAACGGTGGACGTGTTTTGGGAGTAACAGCCACTGCGGCTACGCTTAAAGAAGCCAGAAAGAAAGCTTATGAAGCCTGCAATTGGGTTTCTTTTGAAAATAAGTACATGCGTACTGATATAGCGAAGGCCATCGAGAATATGTAACATCCTGTTACATTGAGAAGAGGTATAAATTTGGGAGATTTAAAATTACCTGATCCTTTTGAAGACGAGCTTTACGACCGCCCATTACTGTGCGAAAAGTGTGGCAAAATGCTTAAGTACATGGGTATAGGAGAGTACAAGTGCGAAGTATGCGGGCACACCCAATATGACGCATACGGACTTGTGAGAAACTATGTGGAAAGAAACCCGGGCGTAAACGTTTTAAAGGTCGAAAGGGTGACGGGGGTAAGCCGTAAAGTAATAAACGGCATGGTAAAAGCAGGGAAACTTGACGTTAAAGCAGGTTCCATGAAGTTAGCGGAGGAGATGCATGATTAGGGTTAGAAGGTTAATTGAGAAAGCCTTACTTGCAGCTACTGTAGTTGTTGCAACAGGTTTTCTTTTTACAATCAATGCGTTTGCGGACGGTAAAGCAACCGTTACGGCAGACAGCGCATATGTAAGGTCAAACGCCAGCACATCCGGCACGGTTGTGGGAAGCGCAGCAAAGAATGATGTTTATGACGTACTTGGATCTGAGACAGATTCAAGCGGATATACATGGTATAAGATAAGGCTTTCTGACGGAAGCACAACAGGTTATATCAGAAGCGACCTTGTTACAACAGAAGGTGTAAGCGCAAAGAAAGAAGAAACCACAGCTGAAGTCCCTCAGGTAGAAGTTACCGTTGAACAGACAATTGCAACGGAAGCAGAGCCTGTAGGAGGAAGCGTTACTGGTGATGTAAGAGTAAGAGAAGGTGCTTCCACCAATCATAAGGTAGTAGATAATGCGAAGGCAAACACTGCAGTTACCGTTACAGGCTTTGCAACAGCAAGCGACGGAAAACAGTGGTTACGCGTAACATATTCTGTAGACGGAAAAGAAGTTAACGGTTATATCCGTTCAGACTTTGTAAAGCTTAACGGAGAGCTTATGGAAAAGCAGCCCGAAGTAGTGGAAGAGCCTGAACCGGAACCCGAACCCGAGCCCGAACCCGAGCCTGAATACAAGGACTACGAAGCGGTTAAAGGCGATGACGGAGTGTGGTATTTAAATAACTACGTTAAGGGTAACAGAGTATCAATCGAAGAGCTCTACGCAGCAATCGACAGCTTCAACGAAAAGCAGAAAGAATACGAAGCTTCATTAAAGAAAAAGAATATAATCATCGGTGCATTGGCATTTGTTATCATTGCACTCATAGGACTTGGTGTATACGCATACATTTCGGTTAGACGCTGGTATTACGGTTCAGACGATGAAACAGAAGAACCTGTAAAGCCCGTTTCAAGAAAGAGAAACGATTACTACGAAGAAAAGCCTAAAGCTCAGGCTAAAGCATCATCGTTTAAGATGCCTTCCGTAGGCGCTGAAGAGCGTGAACCCGGATATTCAAGAGTACACGAACAGGCACCTCAGAGAAGCGCAAATACCGTAAAGCCTACGGTTAAGCAAAGTGTACTTACAGGGGAAAGACTTCCCGACGGCTCCATCAGAATGCCTGATGGTTCAATCAGAAAAGCAAAGATTGGCGTAAAGCTTCAGGATGGAAGCATCCGTTTTGAGGATGGCTCAGTAAGAAGACCCGACGGCACAATCATTAAGCCTTCTCAGGCATCGGCTGCATATTCCGATGAAAGACAGGCTAGAAGCAAAGTCGGTACTTCAAATCTTGAAGTAAGACAGATTCCTTATCCCAGAACCAGCGAAGCCAGCAATGACGACGATATGGAATACGGATTCTTAGATTTGGACGATGGTTCAAACAATTAATTAACTTATAGGTCCCACGGTTTTACTACCGTGGGATTTTAAGACAAAGGGGGCATTTACATGCGACTTCCATTTACAGACAGTGCTGAACAGGCATTAAAGATTGCTGAAAAAGAATCAAAGCTTTTAAAGCATTATTATATCGGCAGTGAACACCTTCTTTTGGGCTTGTTAAAAGAAACTAACGGTGTGGCAAGTGCCGTTCTTCGTACTGCCATTACAAATATAGATGATGTCTATGATTTGATTAGAGATTTAACCGTAAGCGGTCACGGCACCATGTTAAAAGAGCGTGCAGGCCTTACTCCAAGAACGGAGAGAATCTTACAGGATGCGGAAAGCTTAGCCGAAAAGTATCATTCAGGCACCATCGGAACCGAGCACATTTTGCTTGCTATTATCAGAGAAGGCCATAACTGTGCGGTTCAGATTCTTTTGGCACTAAAGAAAAATCCTACGGAAATCTATATACAGACCCTTCTTGCAATGGGTGAAGATCCAAGAGATGCTAAGGAAGATTCAAAAATCGGCCCCAAAAAGAAAAAGGGTGAAAATATCTTAGATTCTATTTCTAAGGATTTAACAAAGCTTGCAAAAGAAGGAAAGCTTGACCCCGTAATCGGAAGAAACGATGAAATCACAAGAGTGGTTCAGATTCTTTCAAGACGTACAAAGAATAACCCTTGTTTGGTTGGTGAACCGGGCGTTGGTAAAACAGCCATTGTTGAAGGTCTTGCATTAAGAATAGTATCAGGTGAAGTGCCTGAAACCGTAAAAGATAAAAGAGTCCTTTCTTTAGACTTATCGGGAATGGTGGCAGGAACCAAGTACCGTGGTGAATTCGAAGAAAGAATGAAAAAATTAATTAAAGAAGTTACTGAAAGTAACGACATCATTCTTTTTATCGATGAGATTCACACAATCATCGGAGCCGGCGGTTCAGAAGGCTCTATTGATGCGGCAAACATTTTAAAGCCCTCATTATCAAGAGGAGAGATTCAGTTAATAGGTGCCACCACACTTTCGGAATACAGAAAGTATGTTGAAAAGGATGCGGCTTTAGAGCGTCGTTTTCAGCCTATAGATGTGGCAGAGCCCACTGAAGAAGAAGCAATCAGAATACTTACAGGCGTTGCTCCAAGATATGAAGAGCACCACCATGTAAAATACACACCCGAAGCAATCGATGCTGCGGTAAGGCTTTCATCCCGTTATATAAATGACAGACATTTACCCGACAAGGCGATTGACCTTATTGATGAGGCGGGAGCTTTGGTAAGGCTTAAAAACCTTGACTCAAAGGAAAACCTTGATGACTTAAAAGAAGAAATTTCAAAGATTGATTTACAGATCGCCCGTTCGATTAAAATCGAAGCTTATTCTCAGGCCATTGAGCTTAGAAGTAAGCAGAAAGAACTTCAAAAGAAGCTTTTAAAGATTGAAGAAAAGAACAGGAAAGCAAGAAATGTAGCTAACTGTGAAGTAAACGAAAATCACATTGCTGATGTGGTTGCCGTTTGGACAAAGGTTCCCGTTAAGAGACTTACGGAAAAAGAAAGCGAGCGTTTATTAAAGCTTGAATCAATCTTACATAAGAGAGTAATAGGACAGGAAGACGCCGTTACAAAGATTTCAAAAGCAATGAGACGTCAAAGAGTAGGCCTTCAGGACCCCAATCGCCCGTTAGGTTCTTTCCTTTTCTTAGGACCTACAGGTGTAGGTAAGACAGAGCTTTCTAAGGCTTTGGCAGAGGCAATGTTTGGAGACGAGAACGCTTTAATAAGAGTCGATATGTCCGAATACATGGAAAGCCATTCGGTTTCAAAGATGATCGGCTCACCTCCCGGATATGTTGGATTTGATGACGGCGGTCAGCTTTGCGAAAAGGTAAGAAGACATCCTTACTCCGTTGTACTTTTCGATGAAGTTGAAAAAGCTCATCCCGACGTATTTAACGTGCTTTTACAGGTTTTGGATGACGGCCACATTACAGATTCTAAGGGTAGAAAAGTTAACTTTAAAAACACAATCATTATAATGACTTCAAATGCGGGAGCTCAGAAGATTGTTGATCCTAAGAGCCTTGGATTCTCAACTGTATCGGATGAAAAGAAGGACTATGAAAACATGCGCTCAAACGTTATGGATGAAGTTAAGCGTTTGTTTAAGCCTGAATTTATCAACCGTATTGATGACATTATCGTGTTCAGAGCATTAAACAAAAAGGATATGGCAGAAATCTGCACACTTCTTTCAAAGAAGCTTATTGCAAGATGCAAAGAGCAGATGAATATCACATTAACCATTTCTTCTACCTTAAAGGCATACATTGTTGATAAATTCACTGATGCCAAGATGGGTGCGCGTCCCATTAAGAGAGCAATTCAGTCTGAAATTGAGGATAAGCTTTCAGAGGAAATCCTTATGAAAGAAATTGTTCCCGGTGACGTGGTTACAGCCACAAGAAAGAACAACGAGACGGTATTTAAAAAGAAGGATTAAGGGGTATGCCTAAAAAAAGTACAGTTTTCTTTTGCAGCTCATGCGGATACGAGTCCTCCAAGTGGATGGGCCAGTGTCCGAGCTGCAAGGAATGGAATACATTCACGGAAGAACCGGTTGTTAAGATGAAAAGGGCCGTTCAAACGGCTTCTTTTTCTTCGACCGAACCCGTATTACTTAAAGATATTTCCGTAGACGATTCAAAAAGAATAAAGACAGGTTTTGATGAGTTTGACAGAGTCCTTGGAGGCGGTATAGTGAAGGGCTCTTTAGTGCTTATCGGAGGAGACCCGGGAATAGGAAAATCCACCATTTTACTGCAGGTTACAAAGAACCTTGTAAACATGGGGGAGAAGGTTTTGTATGTTTCGGGAGAAGAATCCTTAAGACAGATTAAGCTAAGGGCAAACAGATTGGGTAAAGATTTTGACAATCTGCTTTTACTTTGTGAAACAAACCTTGATGCCGTTACTGAAGTAATAAAGAAAAACGTTCCCACAACAGTTGTCATTGACTCTATTCAGACTATGTACAGGGAAGATATTGCTTCGGCTCCGGGGTCTGTGTCGCAGGTAAGGGAAGCTACGTCTTTACTTATGCAGATTGCAAAGCAGCTTGAAATAAACATTTTCATTGTAGGTCATGTGACAAAAGAAGGTGCTGTGGCAGGTCCCAGAATCTTAGAGCACATGGTGGATACGGTTCTTTATTTTGAAGGAGACAGGCATGCTTCCTACAGAATTTTAAGAGGCGTAAAGAACAGATTCGGCTCCACCAATGAAATCGGCGTTTTTGAAATGAGAGAAGAAGGTCTTAGGGAAGTTAAGAATCCTTCCGAATATATGCTTTTTGGAAAAGCAGAAGATGCAAGCGGTTCAGTAATTACTTGCACGATGGAAGGTACACGCCCTCTAATGATTGAAATTCAGGCTCTTTTATGCAGGTCTAACTTTGGTATTCCGCGTCGCCAGGCTACCGGAATGGATTTTAACAGAGTAAACCTTCTTATGGCCGTTATAGAAAAACGAGGCGGTCTTCAGATAGGAGATCAGGATGCCTACGTAAATATTGCGGGAGGCATAAAGATAAACGAGCCCGCCATGGACTTAGCAACGGTACTTGCCATCATTTCAAGCTACAGAAATAAGGCAATAGATTCAAAGACCGTAGCTTTCGGAGAAGTGGGCTTAAGCGGAGAAGTAAGGGCTGTAAACAACGCCCGCCTTAGAGTTATGGAAGCCAAGAAACTTGGATTTAAAACAGTGGTGCTTCCTAAATCAAATATTGATGCAGACATTAAAAAGATTGAAGGAATCGAGCTTTACGGCGTATCTGATATAAGAGAAGCCATGCAGATTCCCATGGGGTAAAAATATGAAATTTATATCATGGAACGTAAACGGAATAAGAGCTTGTAAGGATAAAGGCTTTTTAGACTTTTTCTTTAAAGAAGATGCTGATATTTTCTGCTTACAGGAAACAAAGATGCAGGAAGGACAGTTAGAATTAGACCTTCCCGGATACTTACAATACTGGAACTATGCTGAAAAGAAAGGTTATTCGGGCACTGCAATCTTTACAAAGCATAAGCCCTTAAACGTAACCTACGGAATGGGGATTGATGAGCACGATCACGAAGGAAGAATCATTACTCTTGAATACGATAACTTTTTCTTTATAACCTGCTATACTCCAAATTCAAAGCAGGAGCTTGAACGCCTTGATTATCGTATGGTGTGGGAAGATGACTTCTTAGCTTATATAAATAAGTTAAACGAAAAGAAACCTGTTGTTTTCTGCGGAGATTTAAATGTGGCTCACGAAGAAATCGACTTAAAGAATCCCAAGACAAATCACCACAACGCCGGTTTTACCGATGAAGAAAGAGCTAAGATGACAGCTCTTTTAAATGCAGGATATACAGACACTTTCCGTTTCTTTTATCCCGATAAAACAGACATCTATTCCTGGTGGTCTTACAGATTTAAAGCAAGAGAGAAAAACGCAGGGTGGCGCATAGACTATTTCATCACATCTAAAAGCTTAAATGATAAGCTAAAAGACGCCAAAATTCATACCTCAGTGGAAGGCTCAGACCACTGTCCTGTAGAGCTTGATATTGACCTGTAAATTTCAAAGTTGTATGCATACAACTTTCCTACATCTTTGTATTGAAAGAAACAGGCTTGAATGTTAACTTAAAGGTACCGATTAACAATAGTATTTAGGGAGTGAAAGATGTTTAAACTTTATATTAATCCCAATGTAAAAAAGGGACACATTAACCCTGAACTTCAGGGTAACTTTTCAGAACATCTCGGAAGATGTATTTATGAAGGGGTATACGTAGGTGAGAATTCTCCTATCAAGAACGTAAACGGTATGAGATGCGACGTTGTTGATGCACTTAAGGAGTTAAAGCTCCCCGTTTTAAGATGGCCCGGCGGTTGCTTTGCAGATGAATATCACTGGAAAGACGGTATCGGCCCTAAAGAAACAAGAAAGAAAATGATCAACACCCACTGGGGCGGCGTTGTGGAAGACAACAGCTTTGGTACACACGAGTTCTTTGAACTTGCAAGACAGCTTGGCACAAAGACCTACATTAACGGTAACGTAGGAAGCGGCACTGTTCAGGAAATGAGCGAATGGGTTGAATACATGACCTTTGAAGGCGTATCTCCCATGGCAGACCTTCGTACAAAGAACGGTCACAAGGAACCCTGGAGAGTTGATTACTTCGGAGTAGGTAATGAAAACTGGGGATGCGGCGGTAACATGCGTCCCGAATATTACGCTGACCTTTACAGAAGATATCAGACATATGTAAGAACCTATGATTCATCAAAGCCCATCAAGAAAGTATGCGGCGGTCCCAATGCGGATGACTATGAATGGACAAAGAAAGTTCTTGCTACATGTTTTGACCATGGTAACGGATTCATGGATTTACTTAGCCTTCACTATTACACAGTTCCTACAGGTGTATGGGAAAAGAAGGGTTCCGCTACAGAATTTGACGATAAGCTTTGGTATCAGACATTAAAGAAGACTCTTTACATGGAAGAAATCATCAACGGCCACACAGCAATCATGGATGAATACGATCCCGAAAAGAAGATCGGTATGTCAATCGATGAATGGGGTACATGGTTTGATGTTGAGCCCGGCACAAATCCCGGATTCTTGTATCAGCAGAGCACAATGCGTGATGCCCTTGTTGCAGGTATCAACCTTAACATCTTTAACAAGCACTGCGACAGAGTTAAGATGGCAAACATCGCTCAGCTTGTAAACGTATTACAGGCAGTTATCTTAACAGAAGGCGATAAGATGATTAAGACTCCTACTTATCATGTATTTAACATGTATAAGTATCATCAGGACAATGAACTTCTTGATTCTTACATCGAGACCAAAGAAATCGGTGTGGAAGATGGAAACAAAGTTCCTAACCTTACAGAATCTGTATCTGTTGATAAAAACGGTAAGATTCATGTTACTCTTACAAACCTTTCAATATCCGAAGATTACGATATCGAAGGCGTATTTGCGGAAAGCAATGTAAAGAGCGTTAAGGCTGAAATTGTTACAAACGATATGAAGGCTCACAACACATTTGATAACCCTGATGTTGTTAAGGTAGAAAGCTTTGACGGCATTAAGGCATCAGGAAACAAGCTTTCATTCAAGATGCCTAAGTGCAGTGTAATGCATATCGAAGTAGAAGCATAATTAAGTCATCGGGGGATAAAAAATCCCCCGATTTTTTAATAAAAAGCCCTTGCTTACACATATCCTGTGTGTTATAATTCAACAGTCGGCTTTGAAAGACACAATTAAATAGGGGCATAGTTCAAAGGTAGAACAGTGGTCTCCAAAACCATCGATGTGGGTTCGATTCCTACTGCCCCTGCTTTAAAGACAGAGTAATCTGTCTTTTTTTATTTCTTATAGGCACAAAAAAAGGAGGCTACACTTGGTAGCCTCCATGTTTTTTGCTTATTTTCTTCTAACGCAAAAGAATCAGGCTTAGCCTGATTCTTCGCTTGTGTAAAAGGGGAATTTTCTCGGAATAGTCTTGGGTGTCTCCCAAGTACATTTTGAGTATACCGCCTACATGGGTGGAATACTACAACAATATTGACCAAACATAAAACTATTTCACTTATTTTAAACGTTTAAACTGTTCCTTCAATAAACTTACGGTGAATAACGAGTTCATCGGGAATTTCCTGTCCGGAAGCCTTAATTTTGGTAAGAACATTATCAAAATGATGAAGCTTCTGAGTGGTTTTTATGTTGTATCTTTCAATCATATCCTTAAACATAGGGTTAGCCGCAATCTTTTCACGAAGTTCAGCAGGGAAAGGACAGTAGGTAACCATTATCTGTCTTGCAACTTTGTTAAGTCTTGGTGAACCTGAGCCTTCAAATATTACCCATGTTATATAGTCACGCACAAACATTTCTTTAAAGGAATTCTTTGCCTTTGTAAGAGCGTTCTTAACCTTTTCTTTTGCGTCTGTAGAAAGCTCAGAATTCTTTTTATAAAACTGTACGTAGTCAAAGTATTCACTGGTAAGAGAACGGTCGCTTACGTCGTTCCAGCGGGCGCCCTGCACACGCTTACACATTTCCCATCTGTATTCGCCTGTAAGACGGGTAAGAGTGGTTACAAAGTCTTCCACATGGAAAATGGAGAACATGAATCTTGCGGGTGTGGTACGTTTCTTTCCTTCGATTTCCTGCCACATAACTCCACGGGTTCCGACGTTGGGGAAAAGGATAATGTCGGGAGTGATGCGCACATCGATAAATTCTTTTGTGATACCGATCTTTTCATCGGAATAAACTGTTTCTCTGTAGAAAGCACCGTAATCGATGGCTTCCAGTTTCTTTATGCTTTCCAATACCGTATCAACGGTCACAAGGCAAGACTGTAAGGGCTTAATGATGTCGTGCTCGCTAAGAAGAGGACAGAAGGAGCTTAAACGTCCGAATGTAACCTTGTTACACATAGGGAACATGTTGTTAAGCTCAAACATGAGACGTTCTTCCGGATCTCTTGCAAGCGCCTGTTCCTGGGCTGCAGTAATCTTACCCTGAATCTTTTGCTCGTGAATGTACTGAGTGTAGTCAGTATCAAACTCGTTACGGCTGGGTTCTTTCTTTAAGTGATATACGGCGTTAAGCCATTCGTAAGCCGTGTATACGCCAAAGTCTTCATCGCCTCTGTAGTCATCGGCAATAGTGTATAAGTAGTTGGCGTTTTCGGCCCCTGCAAGCTCTGCATCCACAAATCCAAAGTTAAAGAACATCTTTAAGATAGGGGATAAGTTATAGTCTTTTACGCTTGCTTTAAAGGCCTCCGTATAAATCTGATAAAAGGCCTTTGTAAGTTCAAGTCTTAACTTACGGATAGGATCGTCTGAAGAAGCCTTGTCGGTTACCTTCTTATATTTATTAAGTAAGGCTCTAAAGTTATTTGCAATTTCTTCTTCAACGCCTGAGTAAGCAAGGATAATGTTTGTGGCATCGGATAAATCTTCATTAATCTTAGCAGGCTCTCCGTCGCTTGTAGAAGCGGCCTTATTAAAGCCTGCGGCCTTCTGGCGGTACTCGCTTACTCTTGCTTCTATTAAGCTTTCTTCCACCACACCTTTTTCTTTTAACTTATCAACCATTGCTTCAATGGCTTCCGTTACCTTTTCGGCATCCGGAGTACCGGGCTTTAAGCGATACAAAAGAGAAGTGTATAGCTCAAATAAATCTACGCCGGACCGGCCCAAATATATGTCATAGCTTTCTTTTAAGTAGTCTTTGCACATTTCGATTGCAGGCATACTTTCATGAATGTCCGCACTTGCTTTTTGCAAAAATCCGTTTAAATAAGGAACTCTTGCTGCAAGGGCAAGCTTTAATTCCTGAGGGAAATCACGCATGGAAGCATAGTAAAAAGGCACGTAATCCGGGATATCGTCTTCGATATCAACGGCCTCCATATCTTCGATTGCGGGAAGTGAACGAGAAATTATATTGTTGTGATTGCAAGCGTCAACGTACGCATCATAATCTTCCTTGATGCCTTTGTATAATGCTCCGCATTCATTTATAGATCTGTTGTGAAGCGCCATAATCTGGGCACTTTGATTGATCATGGATGTAAACATCATCTTTCCGACTTCGGGATTTAATTTTACGATGTTTGAAACGGACGAACTGTCTTTAATAGGAAAAGAAACAAACGACGAAACTTCAGTGGTAATATAAGTAAAGGAGTGGGCATCGTACGCGATGTCCAAAAGCCCTACAACGTCGCCTTTCTTTAAAATGATGCTACCGCCGTCGAATTTAGCGGTTACAGAACCTGATACAATTACATGTATTGCGTTTAGCGCCTGGCCCTGTGAGCAAATGACTTTGTCTTTTTCGATTTCTTTAGCTGCCACCTTTGTCCTCCGAAACTAAGAAAATCTATCCCGAGTTAATTTACATAACCATACAGATTAATTATACATTAAAAAAATTATACTTCAAGTAACGAGAATTTGAGGCGCAGTCCTTGTGTTTTCTTAAATGTATGGTAAAATATGAAAAGTATTGTGGGAGTTTTTGTTTGGGAATGAACAAGGAGGTTAATAAATGAAGGAAGTCAAACTGATTGACTTGAAAGATGATGTCGAGCGTTTGCTTACTTACATCCCTTGGCTTGAACAAAAAAAAGGAACTAAAGCCGGTTCAATTTACAAAAGTGACGGACTCGAAGAACATTCGGTACCGTTCCCTGTGTATGAGACGATGCTTCTTAACTTTGTAAACGATGCTTCCAAGACGAAGCTTATGGATAAGAACTACGTCTACGCTTACTCAAGAAACTTCATAAAGACTGTGGACGATGAAAGAAGAGTCATACAGAATGCAGGCATTAAGAACGGAGATGTTCTTTGCGGCATTTTCTCTAAATATATTTTAGGCGGTATGAGAAAAGGAAGCCTTTGGATCACGGGAGTTGAAGAGGGAATCCTTTTGGACGTACTTTTAAAGATGAAGAAACTGTTAGAAATTTGGGATGCGCCCTTGGCATAATAAAAGGAGTTATTTTAGGACATGAGCGACAAAGCAGCGAAAAAGAAACAATACATTCTTGATATTGCGAAGGGTGTTTTTGCTAAAAAAGGATTTAAGAACGTTACTATGAAGGATATCGTCGAGGCCTGTGAAATCAGCCGTGGCGGTTTGTACCTTTATTTTGACGACACTAAGGAAATTTTGCTTGAGTGCCTTGCAGGCGGAGAGCAAAAGGAAGATATATTGGAGAAACCTTCCGCGGGTGAGGCGTTGGCCGTTTATTTAAATGAGCAAAAGAAAGCCATTTTAAATAATGAAAACGACTTAACCGTCGCGGTTTATGAGTATCTTTTCATGTGCGAAGAAACCGGTGAGAATGAGTCGGTTATTAAGCCTAAGATAGAAAAGAATCTTAAAGTGCTTACAGCTCTTTTACAAAAGGGCGTTGAAAGCGACGAGTTTTATTGTGAAGACTGCGAACAGGCAGCACGTAATATTATATATACCTTAGAAGGCCTTAAACTTGCTTCAAAGACTATCGGTGTCACCGAAAAGGAAATCGACACACAGCTTTTGTACATCTTGAGTGGCCTTATCGCTGAGGAAGAATAATGATGGGGCTTTGGAAACAAAGCCTCTTTCGTTTATCTAAATTAATTTTTTATTTAAAAGGAGACCTGTGAACACATGGGCAATGTAAGACGTATTTATGTTGAAAAGAAAGAGCCTTTTGCTGTAAAGGCAAGGGAACTTAAGGAGGAGATAAGCGGATTCTTGGGAATTAGCGGCGTAGAAAAAGTTCGCGTTCTTATTAGATACGATATCGAAGGCTTATCGGAAGAAACCTACCAAAGAGCAAAGACCACAATCTTTTCGGAACCGCCGGTAGATGACGTACTGGAAGAAGATTTACCTATCAAAGCGGATGAGAGAGTTTTCAGCGTAGAATTCTTGCCCGGACAGTTTGACCAAAGAGCAGACTCTGCCGTTCAGTGTATCGGTTTCTTAAATGAAGAAGAAACACCTGTGATAAAGACAGCAGTAACTTATGTTTTAAGCGGAAAGATTACAGACGAAGAGTTTGACAGAATCAAGGAAAACTGCATTAACCACGTTGATTCAAGAGAAACAGGTCTTGTTAAGCCTGAAACTTTAAAGACAGAATTTAAAGAGCCCGATGATGTAATAATCTTAAACGGCTTTAAAGATATGAATGCGGAAGAACTTGAAGGACTTTATTCTTCACTTTCTTTGGCCATGACATTCAAAGATTTTCTTCATATTCAAAAGTACTTTAACCATGAAGAAAAAAGAGACCCTTCAATGACAGAAATAAGGGTGCTCGATACTTACTGGTCAGACCACTGCAGACACACAACATTTTCAACAGAGCTTAAAAACATCACATTTGAAGATGGTTTTTACAAGACTCCTATCGAAACCACTTACCAAAGCTACCTTGATACAAGAGAAGATATCTTTAAAGGCAGATCCGATAAGTTTGTGTGCCTTATGGATTTAGCCTTAATGGCAATGAGAAAGCTTAAAAAAGAAGGTAAGCTTAAAGACCAGGAAGAAACCGATGAAATCAATGCTTGCTCTATTGTAGTTCCCGTTGAAATCGACGGAGAAAAGGAAGAGTGGCTTGTAAGCTTTAAGAACGAAACTCACAACCATCCTACAGAAATCGAACCTTTTGGTGGAGCCGCTACCTGCCTTGGTGGAGCCATAAGAGATCCCCTTTCCGGACGTTCTTATGTATATCAGGCAATGCGTATCACAGGTGCTGCAGACCCTACTGTTTCTGTGGCAGATACCATTAAAGGTAAGCTTCCTCAGAAGAAACTTGTTAAGACTGCGGCAGCAGGATATTCATCATATGGTAACCAGATTGGACTTGCCACAGGATATGTAAAGGAAGTTTACCATCCTTCATATGTAGCAAAGAGAATGGAAATCGGTGCCGTTATGGGCGCTGCTCCAAGATCTAACGTAATTAGAGAAACTTCGGACCCCGGCGATATCATCATCTTACTTGGCGGTAGAACAGGACGTGATGGCTGCGGCGGTGCAACAGGTTCTTCTAAGGTACATACAGAAAGCTCAATTGAAACCTGCGGAGCTGAAGTTCAAAAGGGTAATGCACCTGTAGAAAGAAAGATTCAGCGTTTGTTCAGACGTCCCGAAGTTACTAAGTTAATTAAGAAGTGTAACGACTTTGGTGCAGGCGGTGTTTCAGTCGCAATCGGTGAACTTGCAGACGGATTAAGAGTAAATCTTGACCTTGTACCTAAGAAATATGCAGGCCTTGACGGAACAGAGCTTGCCATTTCAGAATCTCAGGAAAGAATGGCGGTTGTTGTAGACCCTAAGGATGCAGATAAGTTCCTTGAATATTCTAAGGAAGAAAACTTAGAGGCAGTAAAGGTAGCAACTGTTACTAAAGAACCGAGACTCGTGCTTACCTGGAGAGGAAAAGAAATCGTTAACTTATCAAGAGCATTTCTTGATACAAACGGTGCTCACCAGGAAACAGATGTAACCGTTACAATGCCCGATGAAAAGAATAAGTACTTTGAAAAGATTGCTATAGATAAAGTAGATAAGGCAGTTAAAGACAATAACTTTAAAGAAGCCGCAAAGGCAGTTTTGTCAGACTTAAACGAATGCTCACAAAAGGGCCTTGTGGAAGAATTTGACTCATCCATCGGTGCAGGCTCAGTGCTTATGCCTTACGGCGGTAAGACTCAGCTTACAGAGACTCAGACAATGGTAGCAAAGCTTCCTGTATTAAAAGGAAAGTGCGACACCGTTACCATGATGAGCTACGGATTCGATCCTTACCTTTCAAGCTGGTCACCTTATCACGGAGCAATTTACGCAGTGCTTTCTTCAATCTCTAAAATTGTATGTTCAGGTGGTGATGCAAGTAAGATTCGCTTCACCTTCCAGGAATACTTTAAGAGAATGACTGCAGAGCCCAAGCGTTGGAGCCAGCCTTTCTCGGCTTTGCTTGGTGCATTTGATGCACAGATAGGTTTCGGCCTTCCTTCAATCGGCGGAAAAGACTCAATGTCAGGAACCTTCAACGATATTGACGTTCCTCCCACACTGGTTTCTTTTGCCGTATGCGTTGATAACGAAGAAAACGTTATTACACCCGAACTTAAAAAGGCTAAAGACAGACTTGTGTTATTTACCATCGAGCACGACGATTACGACATGGTAAATTACGAAAAAGCAATTTCTTTGTACAAATACATTAGAGATTTGAACCTTGATAAGAAAATAAAGGCAGCCTACACGGTTGATTCAAACGGTGTGTTTGCGGCAGTTTCAAAGATGGCCTTTGGTAACGGCCTCGGAGTTAAGTTTAATGACTCTTTGGAACTTGAAGATTTGTTTAAAAACAATCTTGGCGCAATCATTGTTGAAACCGATGCAGACATTGTTACAAAAGACCATGAATCTTATGAAATCGGTAGAGTGACAGACGATGGAATGTTTACATTTAAGGATGCTTCACTTCCTGTTTGCGAAGCACTTGAAGCTTGGAAGAAACCTCTTGAAAAGATCTTCCCCACAAAGGCAGTTAAAGACGAGACTCCTTTGGAAGATAAGCTTTACAAAGCAGATTCCATTTATGTTTGCAAGAATAAGGTAGCAAAGCCTACAGTATTTATCCCCGTATTCCCCGGTACCAACTGTGAATACGATTCGGCAAAGGCCTTTGAAAGAGCAGGGGCAGACACAATCGTTAAGGTGTTTAAGAATCAGACGGCGGATGATATTAGAGAAAGCGTAGCGGAATTTGAAAAGGCAATTGCAAATGCCCAGATTATCATGTTCCCGGGCGGCTTCTCAGCAGGTGATGAACCCGATGGTTCAGCTAAGTTCTTTGCAACTGCATTCAGAAATGAAAAGTTAAAAGAAGCCGTGCTTAAGCTCTTAAATGAAAGAGACGGACTTGCACTTGGTATCTGTAATGGATTCCAGGCCCTCATAAAGTTAGGCCTTGTACCTTACGGCACCATCATTGATACCCAGGATGCTTCTTCACCCACACTTACATACAACACAATCAACCGTCACATATCAAAGATGGTTTACACAAAGGTTGTTTCAAATAAGTCTCCCTGGCTTTCAAATGCTAAGCTTGGGGGTGTGTACACAAACCCCGCATCCCACGGCGAAGGAAGATTTGTTGCAAGTAAGGAATGGCTCGATAAGCTCTTTAAGAATGGTCAGGTAGCTACAAGATACTGCGACTTTGACGGTAACATCTCAATGGATGAAGAGTTTAACATTAACGGTTCCTACGAAGCAATCGAAGGTATCACATCCGAAGACGGAAGATGCTTAGGTAAGATGGCTCACTCAGAAAGACGTGGCGACCACGTTGCCATAAACATTTACGGAGAGCAGGATCTTAAGATCTTTGAATCCGGTGTTGAGTACTTTAAATAAATAAGTTTTTAAAACTCAGGCGTGCAAACTTGCACGCCTGTGATATACTTATACCCATGAATCAGATAAACTATCAAAAGAAACTGGATGAAACCTTAGATAATAAGGATACTAAGTCTAAAAGTCTTTTGCTTCAGTGCTGTTGCGCCCCGTGCTCAAGTCACTGTCTTACATATATTGAGGGAAAGATTAATATAACGGCATATTATTATAACCCCAATATTGCGGAGCGTGACGAATACGACAAGCGGGCAGCTGAACTTAAGAGACTGGTGGGTATCCTTAACAGCGAGTTTCCGGATGCAAACATAGAATTTAAAGAAGGCCCCTTTGAGCCTGAAAAATTCTTTTTGGTATCCAAGGGCTTAGAAAATGAGCCTGAAAGAGGAGCCCGCTGCGCCAAGTGCTTTGAGTTAAGACTTAAAGAAACGGCAAAAAAGGCAAAAGCTGAAGGCTTTGACTATATTGCCACTACACTTACTCTTAGCCCCCTTAAGGATGCCCGTTTAATAAATGAAATAGGAGAGAGAGTTGCAAAAGAAGAAGGCGTTTTGTGGCTTTACTCTGACTTTAAAAAGCAGGAAGGCTATAAACATTCCGTAGAACTTTCAAATAAATACGGACTATACCGCCAGAATTATTGCGGATGTCCATTTTCAAAAAGAGGTAAAAATGAAGAAGTTACTTGAATTAATATCAGAAGAAGTAAGCATGGCTTTTGAAAAGTCAGGCTATGACAAAAGTGCGGGAAAGGTTAATGTTTCAAATCGTCCCGACCTTTGCGAATATCAGTGTAACGGTGCAATGGCTTTAGCTAAGGCGCTTAAAACCGCACCTATAAACATTGCAAACACAGTTGTTGAAAACCTTAAAGATTCAAAGGTATTTTCAGAAGTTTCAGCTGTAATGCCGGGATTTATAAACTTAAACATTAATCCCGATTTTCTCGCAGACTATGTATCAAAGATGGCATGCGAAGAAAAGTTTGGATTGGAAACACCTAAGAAACTTAAAATCATGCTTGATTACGGCGGACCAAACGTAGCAAAGGCTTTACACGTAGGCCATTTGCGCTCAGGCGTTATCGGCGATGCCATTAACAGAATCTGTAAATACATGGGTCATGAAACCATCAGCGACATTCATATGGGCGACTGGGGTACACCCATGGGACTTATTATGCACGAGCTTTCTTTACGTAAGCCCGACCTTCCTTATTTTGATGAGTCTTTTACAGGCGAATACCCTGTAGAGCCTCCTTTTACAGTAGCTGATTTGGAAGAAATCTATCCTACAGCTTCTAAAAAGTCAAAGGAAGACGAAGAGTACAAAGCAAAAGCTTTGGAAAAAACATACAAGCTTCAGACAGGCGTAAGAGGATATCGCGCATTGTGGAATCACATAATCAATGTTTCCGTTAACGATATGCGCAGAATTTACGATAACCTCGGTGTTCACTTTGACTTATGGAATGGTGAATCAAGCGTTCATGAGCTTATCCCCGACATGGTTAAGTACATGAAGGACGGAGGATATGCTTATTTAAGCGAAGGCGCTTTGGTCGTAGATGTTAAAGAAGAAACCGACACAAAGGAAATGCCTCCTTGCATTATCTTAAAATCCGACGGAGCTTCTTTGTACAATACAACAGACCTTGCAACCATCATGGACCGTAAGCAAAAATACAATCCCGACCGCTACATTTACTTAACAGACAAGCGTCAGGATTTATACTTTGAGCAGGTGTTCCGCTGCGCTCACAAGACAAAGCTTGTATCAGAAGATACAAACCTTGCGCACGTTGGCTTTGGTACCATGAACGGTAAGGACGGAAAGCCCTTTAAGACCCGTGACGGCGGAGTTATGCGTCTTGAATCTTTGATGAATGATGTTAACGAAGCTACACTTAATAAGATTAAAGAAAACCGTGAAATGAGCGATGAAGACGCTTTAAGGATTTCTAAGATTGTAGGCCTTGCAGCTTTAAAATACGGCGATTTGTCAAACGTTCCCGCTAAGGACTATATCTTTGATATGGACCGTTTCACTTCCTTTGAAGGAAACTCAGGCCCCTACATTTTATATACAATCGTTCGTATTAAATCTATTCTTGAAAAGTTTGCTGCAGATGGCGGAAACGTAGATTCCTGCAAGATTTCAGGTGTAGACAATGCTTCAGAAAAAGAACTTATGAAGGAGCTTACTTTCTTTTCACAGACTGTGGAAGCTGCATACGAAGAGCTTGCTCCCAGTAAGATTTGTGCGTTTATCTATGACCTTGCAAACGCACTTAACTCTTTCTATCACGAAACAAAGATTTTAACGGAAGAAGACGTTAATAAAAAGAACTCTTATATTGCACTTATTAATTTAACAAAGCAGGTGCTTGAAACATGCATCGACATGCTTGGTTTCTCAGCACCCGAAAGGATGTAAATGAGAATAGGACACGGATACGATGTTCATAAATTGGTTGAAGGAAGAGACTTAATCATTGGGGGAGTTAAAATCCCTCATGATAAAGGCCTTCTCGGACACTCTGACGCAGACGTGCTTACCCACGCCGTCATGGATTCACTTCTTGGTGCGGCAGCCCTTGGAGATATCGGGCTTCACTTCCCCGATACCGATGAAAAGTACAAAGGCGCCGACAGCATTAAGTTACTTGAAGAAGTGGGAAACCTCTTAGAACAAAACATGTACTACGTAGAAAACATCGATGCCACCATCTTGGCTCAGGCCCCAAAGATGCGTCCCTACATCGATGAAATGAGAAAGAATATAGCTAAGGCACTTAGAATTGAAGTATCAATCGTAAATGTCAAGGCTACCACCGAAGAAGGCTTAGGCTTTACAGGCGCAAAGGAAGGCATCGCCGCACACAGCGTATGCTTAATAGGCTCAATCAGAGATCTTCAAAGCCCCATGGGCTCAGGCTGCGCAGGATGCGCAGGCTGCGTGAAACAGTAGATTAATTAAATATCGAGGGATTATATAATGTTTTTCGGCACGCTTGCGCTTAGGTCTCCGCTTCGCTTCGGTCGGGTCATAGCCAAGGTCCCCTGGACCTTGTTCCCCCTCGCGTAACGGATGCTAAGCTCGAAAATACCTCGCTAAGCACCGACGCTGTGGAGGTCCTCAAAATCATTATATAATCCCTCGATATTTTTATATTCTAGCGCAGCCGACGCGAGCGGGGTTTGGCGCCCGGTGGGCCAATACGAAATAATTTTAAAATTGGGAGTAATTTAACACTAAAAGCAAGGGCAATTCTTTTATTGCTGGGCCAATATGGAAAAGGCTATGAATTGGGAGCATTTTAAGCTGTTTCCGAGGTTTGCCGGGGGCTGCCTTGGGCCAATATGAAAAAAGTTTAGGATTGGGAGCAAAAATGGCCATTTTCTACTCCCAAATGGGCATGGATTTGATATTGGCCCAATTCAGTTAACATAACAAAGAAGAAACCGTCTAAATTACTCCCAATTCCTTATGGATTTCATATTGGGACACGAGGTTAACATAACAGCAGAATCAATTCCTTTTTTGTAGCTATAATCAGAAAGAAAAATCAAATCGAGATAAAAAACAAAAAATACAAAATTTCCGCTTGACAACAGGTGCCTGCTTAGTTATACTAATCAAGTCGGTTGAGACAAGGGGTCTTAGCTCAGCTGGGAGAGCATCTGCCTTACAAGCAGAGGGTCACAGGTTCGAGCCCTGTAGGCCCCACTTAATAAATCGACTTAATCAAATATGGCGAGATAGCTCAGTTGGCTAGAGCATGCGGTTCATACCCGCAGTGTCGAGGGTTCGAATCCCCCTCTCGCTATTATAAATACCGGGGTGTGGCTCAGGTGGTAGAGCGCCACGTTAGGGACGTGGAGGCCGCAAGTTCAAGTCTTGTCACTCCGACTACAAAAAAAGACTTCATCATAGATGAAGTCTTTTTTTGTAGTCCAAGATAAAATCTGAACTTGCGGCTTAAAAGTTCCAAGTGCTTCACGTTAGGGATGCAAAACGTCC
>JAEEGJ010002982.1_pt1 | contig 71778 bp, 40 predicted proteins | sample 8958761 | NCBI WGS metagenome assembly JAEEGJ01 (sample SAMN16246546, study PRJNA631951) | gut metagenome | biome: gut microbiome; feature: rumen; material: RS-attached | host: Bos | place: Iran: Karaj | collected 2018-10 | reverse complement strand
CCGCCGAGCCCGTTCAAGTACACCGGGAGGGCGGCAGCAAGTGTCTTACCTTCACCCGTCGCCATTTCGGCAATCGCGCCCTCGTGGAGCACCAGGCCACCGATCATCTGCACGTCGAAGGGCATCATGCGGAACGGCTTCACCGATTCCGGGTAGAGTTCACGCACCTTCGCGTAGAGGGCAGCAGGCAGGTAAACCTCCCACTCGTTCTTGCCGCTGGCGAGTTCCGCCTTCGCGTCGTTCGCCGCATCCTGCAGTTCGGGGCCGAGGCGGCTGAAGTCGAAGCCATATTCCGGCTTGAAGATGTTGAAGATACCGAGCCTGCGGTCACAGGCTTCCTGGCACACCGCAAAGGCATCGACCTTGATATCCTCGAGAGTGCCGCCGTTCTTGAGTTTCTCGCGGAATTCCGCGCTCTTCGCGGCAAGGGCCGCATCGTCCAGGGCCTCGAGGGCAAGCCTTGCCGCATGAATCTTCTCGATTACAGGGCGGAGCTGCTTCACCTTGCGTTCGTGCGGAGTCCCGAAAACCTTGTGGAGGACAGTATCTACTATGCTCATAACGTTCCTTTATAACGGCCGAAGGCGTACCCGCGGCCACCGATTAAATTTTACGTCTGCAAATTTAGGAAAAAACGCCCACACAAAAAGCCCCCGCACGCGGCAGGTGGCCCAAAACAAACGTTTTTGAGGGTTCAGGCGCTAGAACCTGTTGAGTTCGTGGTTCCCGTGTTCGCGAAGCCAGTTCTCGAACGCGATTTCCCACTTTTCCTTCTTGTGCACCGGCACGACATGCGCCTCATGGCGGTAAAGCCTCCAGCAGGCGTATGCAAACAGCACGACCGAAACACCCACCACGCACACGAACTTGATTACTAGAACCAAGAGTTCACTATCTCCAAACAAGGTCATTTCAACCCCTTTCCTTTGTCTCCAATCAACAACAGACAAACATCCAAAACCGGGGCCAAATATAGATACATCTCGCTAGGGCATTGCGACAAAAACCCTATTCGTTTCTTTCAAAATGCTTACAACACGCACAAAGTAAAGAAATTTGTACGTAGGGAGGCCTAAAAGCAGTTCACGAAGTTCTCAAACTTTTGCATACAGCAGCCTCCCCTCTCGAGCAATGGCAGCCTTCAACTTGTCCGAAACAACCTCGTTCAGGTTCACGACATCGAACGACAGAAGCGTATCCGCCTGCTCTTCAAGCAACTCTTCGAAGCGATCCACGCCGCCACCGAAAACAGCCAAGTCAATATCGCTCCGCTCCCGGTTGTAATGCAGTAAAGCATTTTTAGCCATTTTGATTGGTTCTTATTGGTCCAATATTTAATATATCACATGTGTTGCTCGTTCCAATCCTTACACAATTCATAGAAATACCTTAGATTAGCAATCTGTTCTTCACATGTTGTCGCTTTTTCGAACAATTCGATAGGATCCGGTGTAAAAAAAGTACTCGGAATTGTATCAACAATTTGGTTTCAACACAAAAAAAGTTATAGCATTTACAATTATCATTTTCACAATTGTTTTCCATCCTTTGCTTGACAAAGCCTTATTAAACATTTTTTACTCAACCGACGGATATGATTCTTGGTCCGAAATAGTTTCGTCTAAATCTTTTAGAGGGAATTTCAAAAGAGCCTCCTTGTTTGCCACATATAGAGTATCCCCTACAGTAACCATACCATAAGACGATCCATGAGCTAGGCAAATCATATTGGCACAAAAATTGCCATAAATCTCTCGCCAACCTTTATATTCACTTCCATAGGGGGGGCCATAGTCACCCATATAAACATATGGTACAGATGGCGAATCTCCTGCCACAAAGAGATGTTCCCCATTTGACGCAAGAGAATATCGGTTATGTGGAACATTTTCATAAGTTAAATATCCATAAGGAGTATCTTCGGAACCAATCACACTATCTATAGGATTCCATAAATTCTGACTTTCATCATATTCAAAGACATCTGTAGAATACGGATGACCTATAACATAGATTTTGCCCTTATGTACTACTATATCCAAGATTTGGTCCGTAGTATCATTTTTATCACCCCATTGAACCCAGCTGGGGATTGGAAGCCTCGCCATCCTTTTCCAGCTGCCATCATAGCGCCACATGCCGCGATGTCCGCTAATGGTGTAAAGTTTGCCATTTAGTTCCACTCCCTTGTTGAACTGCATCGGATATTCCTTGGATGAATCATAATCGTATGTAATGTCCACCCAACCAGTATCCGTTTGCATTTTAAACGCAAGCTTTATGACTTCGCTACGCCTATCCGTGCTGTCCTCATATCCAGCAAAACATACGACAGGGCGACCTTGGTAAATGGCGATTCCGTAAACGTTGTAATACGCAAGCGAATCAAACGGCAACTGATAAATCTCATCCCATGAGCTGCGGTCAAAATCGTATTTAAGCACCTTGCCACTAAGCTGCGTTCCCGCATAAAGGCCAGTGGAATCGCCATACACATAGCGGATCCATTCTGAACTGGAGAGCGTGTCCCAATGGGTGGAGCCAATCTTCGATGCAAATACCCTAGGGGTGTAGGTGACAGAACCCGGAGAGGTATATTCGTTACTGGACCAGTAGTTATCTATCAGGACAATCCTATCACCGACATGATAAATATCCTTCAAGCCTCCAAACGACTTGGAATCGTCCAGCACTGGAATAAAGCCTTCCTTACGCCAGCCGAAATCTGGACGATTATTATACTTACGATACTTGTCGAAGTCACCCGTTTCTGTGGGATTATCGGAACAGGCGAATAGAAACAGTAAAAAAAAGAAAACACATAAGTTCTTCATCTTAGTTTTTCCATACATATTGAACATTTAAGAGACTTGGCGAGTTGTATGTTTTACACTCGCCAACAGAAGGAACCTTCCCAAAAATAACATTTCCCTCTGAATCAAGCAGTGCAATTCCGCAGACCAACTTGTCAAAAGAACTCCAATCTGTCAGATGAAGGCCGATGTTTCCTTCAACAACAGATTCATCCGGACATCGAAGACGTGCGGGAGGCCGTTTTCAGGTACATTGAGCTGTTCTACAACCGGAAACGGCTCCATAGTTCGCTGGGATACATGACTCCGGTGGAATATAGGCTGTCAAAACAGGCAGCCTAGACCACAAGGGTATACCACTTAACAAGAAAAAAGGATATATTTTAACTTAACCGGTAATGAATATGCTTGTTTATGAACCCACTATTAAAAAACCTACAAATCCACGTTTCTAATGAAATATTTTATTTCTTTTTTGCTATTGCTACTTGTCTATTCATGCTCAACGGAGCCAATTGAAACAGGACCGTTTAATAGGTATTTTTATTGTGAATTAAATGGCGCTGTTTTTACAGAGGAACTAGTATATAATTATTATTGTAATGCGGATGGGGTGATTTTATATGATTCTTTAAAAATGGCAAGCGCATTTGTGAGTCAATTTGCACATTCAGTTGAATGTAAGAATACCGAAGAATTTGCGCATAGTCATTATAGCTTGCTGTACAATACTTATACAGGTTATTTTAGCCTTACTGCAACATCGGAAAAAAATTTTTTTAAATTTGAAAGGGGTAGATTTTTTTCTTCTCGGGGCGATCACGTTTTATTCTATTCTGGAGAAAATAATTTTTTTGACCCCATTAAATGCCGTATAGTTGATTATGAAAGAGATGACGGCAAGAGAGTTGTCGTGAATGATGTTATAGATACAATTCCAAGCGCTTTTTTTACAGCGGATCCTATTGAAACCATTGATAGCGCATCAACTTGTGATGAATTAATTCCGATTTTTCAGTCTTTTTATGAAATATGCCGAGAATGGGAATAGAATTCTTTATCACGACTCTAATGCATTCCCTTTTTTCGTCATCTTTATAAACCAGCATTAAAAAGTTCTGTCAAATGTTCTTTCGCTAACTTTTTAGCGAAAAAGATAATAGACTCTATAGAATATGAAACACCCTTATCTAGCACAGTCGCTTTAATTTTTTCCCATACGGAAGAGCTCCTAACGGCATCTAAAAAATCATGTCCTTCATTTGTCAAATTGCATGGACATAATTCGTAGAAATCATCGCCTCCTTTACTAACCGCCTTTGTTATTAAACGAGCGTCCTGCATTAGAATAAGATGCTCCAATATGTTTTTCTCCTCAGAATCATTGGTATAAAGATTAGACGAATCTCTATCTAATACCCAATCCTCGCCAGCAGGCATTTTTTCGATTTCAAGAAGGATTGTCCTAAATAAGTTAAGGTCTCTTTTCATTATCAGTCTCCTTGTGACTTGATTTAGAAAGATAATATATTTGTTTTAGGAGTGCGTCCACACTACTCGCCTGAAAACAATTTAATTGGAAACCCCGTTCATTCATTCGTTCAACAAATAATGCTGTTCTTGCATCAACCACAACCGGCATAAAATATGAGAAGGCAACTAATTGCCCATCTACATAAGAACTAGATTCAATTTTTCTTCGTTCATCTCGCCGCAACTCTTTGCCGTATTCTTCTTTATATGCATCAAGGATGTTCAATATGGTGACGTCACTAGAATCTATAGACTCTAAAACATTTAATGGAATATTCAAATTCTCTGAGACATCCTTAAGATGTATTTTGGTTTTGACTAATCGCAAAAAATCTGCAGCAAACATATCCTGTGGCAATTTTGACATCAAAGCCTTTATCTGATTAAAATGGCCCTGATTCGCCATACTTTTACCCTTGTCTACAAACAGTTCCTTGCTGTAAGAAGGATCATTTTCAAATGGTTTTTTATATAGACGAGATTCAAATAGTTTGCCAATCTTTTCTATTTGCGATTCCGTAAAAACTTTCTCTATCGGGAAATCAGAAATTTTCATTTTCCTTAATCGCGGATCAAACAGCATCGGATTTGCTAGAACCGCATTTGTTCTCTTAAATTTTTCCAAATAAGAATCAAAGGCGTTCAAATTATTTGCTATATCAGTAGCATCACTGAACAAATCAGATCCCGCTTTGATTCTATTTTTTTCTTTGAGAAAATCACTTAAAGAGTCTTTGGAATTTGATACTTTATGAAGATATTCTAAAGAAATCAAATATGGAATACCCCCTAGTTCTGGTTCTGAATGGAGAGGCAAAGTCGCTATTTGCGGAAGTCGAGAAAGATAGGTTAAACGCTTCAGTCGATTACTTTCATCAACATCAACCAATTCTAAAAGAACTTCTAAAGGTAAAAAGGGAACTACGCCACATGCCACCCACTCGTTATAGGAGATATTCTCTTTTATGAGCTTAATCCAAATAGATGTGTCAAATAAAACTGGGAGCGGTTGTGGCATTTTTTTTGCATTCGTTTTATTCATCCCAAATAAAACATAGAAAAGAGACATAGATTACCTTTGCAATAAAGATAATCTAATTTGGTGCGGATAATGGCGTTTTTTGAAGAAAAACGGCGTTTTTGCGGCATTTATGCTTCTATTTGAGTACCATAAAACGAAATTTCTATACTAAATATTCGTCTATGACATTTTTCCAAAGTTACATTTTACCAGAAAAACAAATAAATACGAAATTATTGAATTACCAATCTCTACATTTCCTATTGACAATTTTAAAATTTGAAGCTATATTAATACCAAGAAGGTTATAATGCGAGTACAGTTTCAAAATGACAATCTTAAGGAACTTTACCGGAAAGGGTCATCTAGGAAATATAAAAATGTTCCTACACAAGTCGTACAGAAACTCGTAAAAGCTGTAGCTGTTTTAGAAAGTGCGATTTGCATTCAAGATGTATGGAATTTTCCAGGGTATAAAATTGAGAAATTAGCCAATTCTGAAAGATATTCTATGCGTATGAACATTCAATGGCGTTTAGAACTCACCATTACATGGACTGACGAAAACAAAGTTAGCGTTGATGTAGTAAATCTTGTGGAACTTTCAAAACATTACGGAGACTAAGAAAATGGCCGAAGAACTGAAACCTTTTTTCAACCCGGGTCCCGGTGACATTATCCGCGACGCTATGGAAGAACTTGGATGGCAGCAGAGCGATCTCTCCGATATTACGGGACTAACCGAAAAAACAATCAACCAGATTATCAATAACAAGCAAGGCATAACCCCTGAAACGGCAGTTCTTTTAGGGAAGGCATTTTCCACATCGGCGGAAATGTGGTTGAATCTCGATGCAAAGTATCAACTGCGCAAACGTCAAGATTCCAACTTAGAAAAAGAACGTTTAACAGGACTGAAAGCGACCTTGCGCAAGTATATGCCCGTTACCGAAATTAAGAAAAAGGGTTGGTTCGCCAATGATGTTTCTACGGAAGAAGGCATAAAGAAAGAATGTTTTCGACTTTTTGGCGTAGAGCGCATTCCCGAAGAAGAATATAACCAAGGAATGAAATTTGCAGCACGCCAAACAAAATACGATTATCAATACAGCCAATGGTATTGTAGAACCTGGTATGAATATGCAAAATTACACGCAAGAAAATTCACCAAACTAAAACCTTATAACAAAGAAAAGCTAGACACTTTATCAAAAAAGTTTTATCAATATACAGCAAAAGAAAATGGTGAAATTGAAATCATTAAAAAGCTGAAGGAATGCGGTGTCGCATTCTTTGTACAAAGCCATTTGAGCAAAACATACCTTGATGGTGCGACATTTATTGTAGGAGAGAACCCTGTTATAGTTTATACAGGGCGGTACGACAGAGTTGACAATTTTTGGTTTGTCTTGGCTCACGAAATAAGTCATGTTCTTTTGCATTATGACATTTTAAGCAAGCCAGTCCTCGACAACCTTGATTCTGATGCGAAAAGCCAACGGGAAAAAGAAGCTGACACAAATGCAAATGAAATGCTACGCACAGACGATGTGCTCTGTTACGGCGAAAAGTATGGGAAATATTTAACCGCAGCACGTTTAAATGAACTTAGTGAAAATGTTGGCATCTCTGTACCAGTCGCGCTTGGCATTCTGCAGCATAACAAACTTATAGAATGGCGTCAGTTCGCCAAGTACAGAGAAAAAGTCGTGGAAAGAATACCTGCAATGTGTAAGGTGGGATAAAAATTAATCCTCGAATTTGACCTTTTTTTGAAAAGGGACACACATGTTCTTTAACAACGATCCCATAGGGCAAAATGCACCATACTTTGAATATGCCGGTTCGCCACAAACAACGCAATCATGCATCGACGCTTTTATACGATATTTAAACAGCAATGATTCTATCACTTTAATGTCCATTTTGTCATGTAATCACTATCACGCGCTTATGCTAACTTTTGGCGAAAGCGATAGACTCGCTTTTATTCGCAGTGGTTTTACGTCAGGATATCCTGGAGAGGGGCCAAAGGGTCTTGCTAAAGTATTTCGTTTAGCGCAGTTCTTCAATATCCAAATACGAGAGTTCAACGTAAACGAAGATTGGCTCAAAAAAGTCAATTACGGTCAAGTCACCCAAGCAGATGTTCAAGGGCTAGATCAATATAGATCAAAAGAACCAACCGCATGTTATGATTATTTAGACGCCTTGCCGTTTAAATACGACGATGTAAAAGGGATTTTCAACTTATTTAAAGAAATTATTCCGTATTCAATTATTGATCCCGCAATTTCAGACCTATTAGAAAAGTTTAAGTTAAATCCTGGTGAGACTCTGTCAAACGGCTACAAACGCCTGGAACAACATCTACAAGAAAAGTTCAAAACGAACAGCTTTGGGACAAGAATTTTTGAAATGTTCCTTAGCCCAGAAAAGGCAAACAATAATATTTGGCATGATAATCCATCAAATGGAATTTGCAAGGCTCGCTACGACTTATTCAAAGCATGCTTCGAAGGCTTCCGCAACGAAAGAGCTCATAATGAATATGTGAATAACGAAGACGCCTTGTTTGAGCTTATTTTATTGAACTACTTGTTCAAGATTACCAAATTTCTCAATAAGAGGGCCGAGAAACAAGGGACTTGAGTAGAAAAATGCCTTTTTTGGGGGAAAATCGGCAGATTAGCCATCACACCGTAAAAATCTTACGGTAAGTATTGTTTTTATCCAAATATTTAGGTATATTTATAGCGATTTAAGGTAGGTTTTACGAATGCTAGCGAAATTCTCCGTAAAAAATTTTAAGAACTTCGAGAAAAAGTTCACAATTGACCTGTCTCAAACCAAGCAATACGCTTATTCCGAGGCCTGCGTCAAAGACGGAATCGTCAAGACAGGTTTGATTTATGGCCCGAACAGCATTGGAAAATCTAATCTTGGTAAGGCGATTTTTGATATAGTGCAAAATTTGACGGACAAGCAGCGAAATCCAATGTTGTACATGTCCTATACAAATGCAATGCATTTAGAGAATAATGCCGAATTTGTATATGAGCTCGTTTTTGGTTCATCCCGTGTTCGATACGAATATAGCAAGCCTTCTTATGAAGATATTTTGGAAGAAAAATTCTTTATAGATGATGTCCAGGTTGTATCTCGCAGTTGGAATGATTTTCATACGGATTTACAAGGGGCTGAAACCCTTAATGGAAACAAACTTGACATAAAGATTTCTGCCATGCGCTTTATCCGGGCGAATGCAGTTCTTGCGGACAATCCGACAAACAAGGTCGTCAAGGAATTCTTTGACTTTGTTGATCGAATGCTCATGTTCTCGCACCTCCGGCAAAACTATTACCAGGGTTTTTCAGTCGGCAGCACGCAAGTTGATGTTGAAATTATACGGAAAGGAAAACTCAAGGAACTTGAAGATTTTCTTAATTCTGTTGATGTTGACTGCAAGTTGAAAAGCCTAAAAATATATGGGCAGGAAAAGTTGTTCTTCGATTTTGGCGGTAACCACATTATAGATTTCTGGGAGAATGCTTCTACAGGAACTCAAGCACTCGTATTCTTCTTTTTCTGGTACATGCAAATGCAAGGGAATGCATCGACCACGCCCAGCTTTGTTTACCTTGATGAATTCAACGCTTTCTATCACGAGAAAACTGCTGCGAAAGTCGTGGAAATGTTGCGGGACGTCCAAAGCCAGGTTCTGTTGACTACGCATGATTCTACTTTGCTGACAAACGATTTGATTCGCCCAGACTGTGCGTTCAAGATGTTGCCGGAATACAAGAATTCGGATTCTTATGTAATGGGACCGCTTTCGTCCAGGACTGAAAAGGAACTGCGCCAAGCTTTGAACATTCCAAAGATGTTCCGCGCGGGAGCTTTCGATTGAGTTCCGCCAAAGTCCTCGTTGTATTGGAAGGCGAAAAGCCCGAAGAAAACACTCTTGCCCGTTTGCAAGGAGCGTTTCCCGAGGAATTAGCCGACCTGTCAAAGGACTTGGTAGAATACGTCTACTCGTCGCATATTTACGGATTATACCACAAACTCAAAGAAGATGACGGCTTCTCAGATGTAATCGAGGTTCTGAAAGAACTTTATCCCGATGATGACACCTTGCAAAATACGAATCGTGAAGACATCTCGCAGGTATACCTGTTCTTTGACCTGGATATCCATAAACAACCGATTGAAAAGTCATGCGAACAGTTGAACGAACTTATTCAATTCTTTGACAACGAAACTGAAAATGGCAAGTTGTTCTTGAGTTATCCGATGGCCGAAGCCATCAACATTTGCGACGTTGAGAATGGGCTGATGTCTGATGACCGTAAATTATTTAGTATCGACAAATGTGTCAATGACGGGTTCAAACATTTCGCAGATGATTTGAATCGCGACACAAAGACCATCTGTAGAGCCAACTGTCGCGAAAACTGGCTAATTATTAGCAAGGCGAATTATGAAAAAGCCAAGTGGCTCATGCACTTGACTTCTGATGAGCTATCATCCGTTCTTGACCAAATGCAACAGGCCGCTATCCTGCAACATCAACAAGAACTGATAAAGCAAAATAATGTCGTCGCGACCCTAAGTGCATTCCCGTTCTTTTTGCTAGAGTATTTGGGTGCGGGAAAGATGAAAAAACTCATTCATTTTAGAGGTTTTTAAATCTCCTTATTTGCTTTTTTGACAAAGAGAAGTAAATCCTCTACTATTTTTATTCTTTGGTTAATATCTGCATAATGAGCTTTTTTATGGCAATTGGGGCACAACGCCGCGATATTATCTATTTTATTTTTCCCTCCACGACTCAAAGGTATAATGTGATGTCCTTCAAGGAAGAATGATTCTTTGTATTCAAAAGGTCCCTTTTTCCTGCACAATTCGCATCTTCCTTTTGCTCTCAGTAAAGCGAATTTTTTCATTCGATCACTACGTTTGTGTTGTGTGGTTCTCACGGATTTTTTATCATTTGGATCTTCTTTGCTAAGAATCTTTTTTAGTTCGCTGAGATTAACGTTTTCGGTGATAGAATTGTCTATGTTGCTTTGTTGATCAAGATGCTCAATAATCCAATTTTTTACATTTTTCCACTTCTCTATTTGGGCGACCGATTCTGTTTTTAGTATATGTTTGTCAAGTATGTCTATAATGTTGAAAACATTACCGCCAAGCCCTGATTTTGAATTTCCTTTAGCATAATGAGGTATAGGAATTGCAGGACCGAATCCTTGAACCCATGTTTTATTTTCTCCAAAAATTTTTTCTACTGCATTTTCGATTGGCTTTTGTAAAAGAAAAGACCTCTCTGCTGGACATACATAATTATAACTTAATTCCAAATCTTTCAAATGTGGGGGAATATCTTCTCTTATAGGCCCAACCATTGGAGCTATTCCAAATTTATCACGTTTTCCTTGATTTAAACAGCCCACTTGGATACCAATTATCTGATTATGTTTTTCAGATCTATTTTTCGCATTTGTTATGGTCAATATAACGAATGGATTTTCTCCATTGGATAGTAGATCTTTTGTCTTCTCCGAATACGGAACATATCCCGCAACAATATGTTCCCCTTTTCTATAAAACTCTCTAAAATTAACACATTCATGAAATCCATTACCACTTGATTTATTATCATCCCAAGTTTGATTGTATTCTTTTCTCGTAGGATATTTTTTGTATGGATTTGTTCGAAAATCCGGGTTAATTCTCATAACATAAAAATTCATACTATGGAACTCCTTTTTTAGTGATATTTTTAAATTGCGAAATGAAATAGAAACGGAGCAAAAATAACGATAATGGATTACATCAGTAACGATACTCTCTTCAAATTTTTACGATAAACAGATAGAGCGTTAATTTCTACCTTGATAAAATTATCAAATGCCGATGTATTTGCAAAAACATCACCTTGCTTCTGTTTATAATACATACATTTGATTAAATTTTTTGCTGAATTAACTTCCAAAAGACAACTAAGATTCGGTCGGTCATAAGGACGCACTAGACTTGCGCTTTCTGAGAAATATTTTTTCATGTTTGCGTAAAATTTTTTGATTTCTTGAGAACTATCTCCTGATGCGGGAATATGTAGTTCTGTGAATTTCGGAGAATCTGTATTACCGATTCCCTTTACATATATTTCCCCTTGATAATGCAGCCATATTAAACAAATAGTTTCTATAATTTCAGCAATAAGTAATGAATATGTATAATGACCTGTTTTGCAAGGGCATTCTTTTTCCGTCATTTGATGAACAATATCAACAATTTTTATAACTTGTTGAATGTTTCGCATTGGTATTCCTGATAAAACATGCTTGCAGAAATCTATTAAAAACTCTTTTTTTATCAGTGTATTTTCAATAAAGCTATTTTCTATCCCATTAAGAACACGCAATTCGTCATCTTCTAAAAGCCCATTGTCAAGATTCAAAGTCATTTCAATAAATTTTTGCAAATAATGATCCGCAAAAAGAATCCTATATTTCTCTTCAAACTGTCCAAACGCTTTCGCAATGCTTCCTGATAATTCTTTTTTATTAATTGCAATTATTTGTATAATACGAGTACCGTCAAATACATGATGTAATCGTTCCAAAACCTTAATTGCATAATCAGGCAAACATCGATCAAGTTCGTCAACCATTAATACAATACCACGCCCCTCAAAAACTGTCAGCTGGCTCAAATTTTCTCTAATCTGTTCAATCAACAATTCTATAGGAAGTTTTGTTTCAATGTTATCAGTCTTGATATGTTTTTCAGCAACAATATCTTCGATTGTATGCACCGTATCAACAACTGGTTTTACAAAAAGAGTTCCAGTTTCTGCAACAAATTTTGTAATTGCATCAACCGTCAAACCAAGCTGAGATTGCAATAATATTTTTGATAACCCCTTAATTGAAGTTCCTGCAATTTTTAAAGCTTTCTTTTCGTAATCCTGAAATGCTACAAAATGCTCTTTATTTAACGCATCAGCAAATTCGCATAAAAGCGGAATCAATGGATCCTCGTAAATATCATTTTTCCAACAGTTATAACGAATAACCAGATATCTTTTTTCTAATTGTTCCTGCAGCATATTGAGAATGGTTGATTTGCCACATCCCCATTCTCCATTTATAGCAAACGAATATCCAACTTTTTGATTAATTTTTGCATCAACAATATCAGATGCAACAGAAAGAAATTCAGTACGAGAAAGACAGTCTTTAAAATCTCTCATTTTTATTTTATCCTTAGCTACAAAATTTAATTCTTTTTTTACAATTTGTTTAAATCAATGTTGTAGCCAACCTTTTTCATTTCTTTAGCTACTTTAAATTGCCACGCTTTGGCTTCATCCATTGGGGTATAAACAACTCCAGAAATATCATTTGGTAATTCAATTTCTCCTTTCTTTAAGGCATGGACTCGATTTCGTCCTAAACGACCGATAAAGAAACCATGTTCAAACACAACATTTTGTCTTGCTCTTTTTTTCAAATCAGGAGATCCGATAGCTTTCCCTTCATCGCACTCCGTATACAAAACTATTGCAAATCCAACATCAGCGTAGTCTTCTATTTTTTCAATTATTGTTTTACCACCATTTGGCTGTTCACTGAGAATAATTGCTTCAAGCCCCAATTTTTCAACAAATCTAGCGACTTCAATTTTTGCAAGGTCATCGTGACCATGCACGATGAAAACTTTTGAAAGAGAATCTAAATTAGAATTACATTTTTTCTCTTTTTTGTTATCTTGCCTATGCTTCTGAATTTTTAATTTAGCTTCATTAATAAAATCTCTCGTTACATTTTTTGTACGATTTTCAAAAATATTTTCATCAGATAAAATCACTAAAAAATTTGGGGGAATATTATCATTCGCTTCCTTTGTTATTTCGCCTATTTTACGATCAGATTCTTTTACAAGTAATCTTGTGATTGTCTCTTTGTTGGCAACGCAACCATCTACAAAAAAATCATCATTCTGTAAATATGGGATTATAATTGAGTCAATAATTTCCTCTTTATTTGTTTGATTCCATTCATAGAAGCTTCTTTTCTCACCTTTTTTATTTGTTTCCTTTGTTTCTATAGAAATATGGTAGTATTTTTGCAACATTTGATCCTCAATTAATTAAACTCTGAATGATTTATAAAATGTACTAAAATTATTTAGAAGGCTCCTTTGCTTCTTCAACTTCTATCATGAATTGCCACGGATTTTCTTTCCATTCAACTTCAAATTCCGAAATAGACATACATTTGTATTTAGGCATGTAATACCGACTGATATTAGGCGCATATGTAATGAAGGAAATAACGAATTTGCTAGAGTCCAATTCTATTTTCTTTTGATTCCTATAATACTCGACTAATTCTTTAATATGCGCCTTAATAAACTCAATTTTTTTGCTAAACTTATTGAAATAGGAATTTTTGCTATAGATGAATTTATCTAAATCATCCCTAAACTCAAGCGGATCTGTTGAATAACTGACATTTTTGAATTCAAAACATACAATACATTTTTGGTCACATGAGTACCCAAGAAAATCAATTTCTCCAGCACTTTCGGGTATTTCAATGCCACAGGGTAATGCTTTTTTATACGATTGCCCAATAATATTCCAATTATGCAAGTGATTGCTAGCATATGATTCAAATACGCTTCCAAAATGCCTGGTAATATCCGCAAAGGATTTTTGCATATTTGGAGTTCTCCATTCCTCAGGCAAACCGTTATAGCTTAGAGAATCCAATAACATGGCAATCCCTTCGTTCATCATTTCATACGTCCACATGGAATGCGTTACTCCATTCCAATCTAATTGAACGATGAACTTGGATTTCAGACGATTCTTTTGTTTTGTCTTAAAAATTTCTCTAGGATTAGCCTTTAATTCTTCTTGTGTTAACGAGAATGTCTTAAAAAAGAGATCAACGCAATTTGAGGGAATGTCAAAATCTTTAATAATGCCTTCTTTTAAGTTTTGTGTTGGAATGAAATTGACTCCATTATCCCCTGGAGCACAATTATCTCGAAGAATGGTTAGTATAGACCAGAAATCATCATATGTTCCAGAAGATAATTCTTTGAAAGCGTTTAATGATTCTTTTTGAAAATAATCTATATAGTTTGTAAATGGGGATCCATTCTTTCTATTGAATTTGTGATATAATGGCGCTCCCTTTTGAAACTTGTCATGGTCAAAATTTTCAACTTTTAAATTAAAATATGCCTTAAATGGATCTTCATTAGGCTCATAAATTTCAAGTATGGTCCTCTCTTTGCTAACTCCGTAGGTGCTTGCGCTAAGTAACGAGAAAAAGAAACTCATTTCAACTAGTTCAAGTAATGTCTCAAATTTTGCAAAATATCCCTCATATGGACAACACCTATCAGAAGTATATGATTCTAATTTTTTTTCAATAATGAATTTTAAACTCCGCCTGAGACTAGACCTGTTCTGCTGCCAAGAGAGTGCGTCGCAATGGTAGGGATCTGATTTTACTTTTTCTTCAACCTTGCAGGTTCGAGAGTATTGCCAATACAGGGCTTCCAATAGATCTCTGCTTGACAAGTCATTGATTAGTTCAGATATATTTTGATTTAAATATCCGAAGACATCATTCAATAAGTTTTTAATTACAGATGCGTCCCGATATACGCCAGGAGAAAGTTTTGATCTTACGAGTTCCTCTGTCTTTTGTCTTACGGCAAAAGAAATAGACATCCTTGGGGTTATGATAGGAATGTCAAAGTAATTCTGCGTATTTAATTCGTTGGGATCAAGTTCTTCCACGATAATGACGTCATCAAACATCAGTCATTCACCTTCTTCTATCCCCATTTCGCATTTGGGGCAGAACCACCCCATTTTGACCTTTTCGAACATACTAGAGTTCTTATTTCCGTCATCATAGAATAAGTTCATGATGTAATCAATTAAAAAATGTTCTCCTATGAACGCATTGCAATGCGGGCAAACATTTGCTTGGTAGTATTCTCCTCTAGTTTTACTAAATCGTTTTTGCACGATAACCCCATGTTCTCTTGCAAAGGTCTTTTCGTGTTCATCAAAGCTAATTGGAGTTTTGGGATCAAAATGCCTTTTCTTTAGCCATGCCGAGCTGACAATCAAGGCTATTTTCATTGGTTGGTCACAACGATGGCATTCGATATTTCCAATTGCCATAACTTTGGTGTCCATAAAGGAACCGCAAGTCGGACATTTGGGATTCTTGCAGAACCAAAATTCATCCGGCTTTTTAGCACGATTTCCAATATTATCTAAATCGGCTTCAGAGCTAATGTTTAAACGATAAAGAGCGATATTGTTTTTGCGATAGTATTCCAGAGTTTCTTCTTCTGGAGGATGCTTTACAACGATTTCTATGGCGAGATAGGGCTTTCCATCTTTGTCAATCAAAGCGATATCCGGAATACAGGTTCCCAGATTTTTCTCAACGGCAACTTCTTTTGTAATCTTCAAGAGATTTGCTTCGTGCACCTCTCCGCAATGCCCACATGTAAAAGATAATGGGAATGGTTCGTTATTAGCCAGTTTGGCACTCAATATATTCGCCAGCATCATTTTAAAGGAATGATGTAGGACACTTTCCGGAGTACAATTGGGAGTAAGAGCCTTATGGGCGAAATGCGGCCTTCTACTGCCGGGCCCTTCCTTGCCACTTTTTCGGAGAATCATTTCCCCTTGGCAAAGTGGGCATGAATATTTGTCACCCTTTTCCGCCTGTAATGCGGTAACAAGAGTACTTTTTGAATCTAATGCGGATGTGTAAAGGAGTTTAATTTTGGCCATATAGCAAATATATATCATCTACATGACAAATAGTAACATAACTGTGTTTAGGTGAAATTAAAAGGCCTATCAGCAATTTTCTGATGGGTTTTATCCAAAATTTTAAGCATTAACGGAATCGCCATAAGTTGTTTTATTACATGCTAAATAATTTGAATTTAATCCATCTTAAACGAGACAATATCGGATTAATTCTTTGTGGCTTTGATGGAAAAATGTCGACCATACCATCATCAGATATTACAACAACTATCACTTTTATCCCTCTCTTCAATTGGTCTTCGCAATACCGAATAGAACTATTATAACGAGCGCCTCTTGTTGAAGATCCTTTTGTTGTCGCAGTTCCATCAAGAATGACACCAATAGAATAACATACACCATTTTCATCTGCTAATATAGCGCCATCAATAGAAGACAACTTCGCAATATTATGGCTATTAAGTTGCAAAGGATGTATTTTTGTAGAATCCTTGGATAGTCGTATTGCTTCTTTCGGAGCATTTTGATTAATTACCAAAACACCTCCTTTATTCTGGCAAACTAAAGAGTCGACACAATTAATCCAATTTTGTGCATCAATGTTGCCAAAGGTATAGATTAATAATCTTTTTAAGAATTCATCATCAAATTGAGGATACGGAATAGACGGAATTCCTCTATTAATGTTTAAAATGCATTGATCTCCATGATGCAATGACCATTTCCCATCGTTTTCGAAAACAACCTTGAATAGATTTTCATTTTGAGGATTGTATCCTTCAACTGAACCTAATCCATAAACACAACCGCTATCAGACAACAAATATTGATCTTTTGATACATCTGAAAGCTCTAAATACTTTCGGATTCTTTTTATTTCGCTTATATTATATTTTTCCTGAAAATTAATGATACAATTGATGTTTGGATGATTTGATTCTGCGAAAACAATTCCTCCTGCCACATTTTTTTTCTCATATTTTGTATTAGCGATAAAAGTTAAGTCTTCGAAAAGATTAAATGCATAATGGCTAAAATCTTTTTTTCCACCTTTCAATGCAATGTTATGTAAAAACGTTTTTCCTGCATTCCTTATTAACTCGCTAGGTGAAGGTAATGGAAATTCTAATGAGTTACCGCTTCTGAATAAATTATGAATAATAGGTTTGATTTCGTCTAAAAAAGCATCTATTATGGATGGATAGATTTTATAAGGGATTCCACTACCATTACTTTGAGGCTTGGAAAGTTTGCTAATTTTTTCTTTTTTCTTCTTATCAAGTTGAAGTAAAACAAATAGATTCGCCCCTTCATAGGGTGAATCTTCAAAATAACAATATTCGTATTGCGGATTGCAAATCTTCGTAAAAGAAACTTTTCCTAGGCTATTTATAGAGAAATTATTTTTAGACAAATCCCCATTTGGCGGCATTATCGAATATTCACATTCATTATTGTTTATCTTGGTTCCAACTATATAGAATCCTTTAAATAAACCAGGCAACAGCTTGTTTAGTGATTCTTCCAGCAAAATCTTGAGCATCGCCCATTCTATGGCAATGAAATTTTCATTATAGATCATAATGTGTTTATCCTTTTGTTTTTAACAAATATGAAATTTAATCCAAATTACATGAACATGTACTACAATCGGGTACATAATAGTCGCCACATTCTTTACACTGCGACACGATGAAGGTTGCACCGCAACAAGGACAATGACCGTTGACATCATTAGATGGAGATATATTAAGGGTATCAAAATACAGATTGTTAGTTCCACATTCTGGGCATTTTATTATTGACGCATATTGTTTTCCAATTTTATACCCGCACAAAATGCATTTGTAGTATCCATAAGGGTTGCCGTCATCTAATACAGTTCTTGCTTCGCATTCTAAACAATAATGAACGTCGTCTGTAACGTCATCAGCTTTATCTTCTGCTGCTTCGCGTAACTCTTTGTTACTTGTAAAACGTCTATACAAATCATCTCCAAGTTTTGCTTTCAATGCATTGAATAAATCAAGATCGTCGCCATGGTCAAGATATTCTAAATCAGAGAATACGCTTGTAATCAATCTAAAGATTCCATTCAACAGGTTGTTTGGAAAAGTTTTATAGCCCATATGAGCAATTTGGTTTCTTGCTTCCTGAAAATCTTTTATTAAATCAAAATCATCCTCAAAAATGGGACATTCTCCACTATTTTTTAGTAGTGACAAAGCCTTTCCAAAACCAATTGTTTTTAATTTTCCCTGATCCAATAATGATTGAAGTTCGTTTTCAGTTTTTCCCGCTTGACAATCTTCTATAATGGATCGATAGCCCATTTTTGTCACTATATAAAATTTAAGAAGCAATTCCAATGCTTCTTGTAGTGAAAAAATGCATTGTATTTTGTCTTCATATTCTAAAGGTTCTTCAATAAAATGTTTAATTGAGTGTTTAAAAAAACATTCAAAGGTCGTAGCTAATCTTCCTGAAATCTCGTTATCCAGCATACTGATTTTAATCCTTTGGGGAAGAAAATGATTATAATTTGTTATGTACAATAAAAATATCTCTTTTATTCTCCTTTTTTCACATCTTCCTTACCACTCAAATCCATCAAGGTTTCCGTTAGTTGCGAGGTACGCTATCGCATTGGCACCGATATGGGACTCCTCTGACTTGTGGAAAATGCTACTTAACTTCTTCAAATTCAATCGCGACTTGTAATCTTGCAGAATCTGGTTTATAAAGTAGCGCAGGCACTTGGGCTTGATATATTCCAAATGGAACCGGTTGTTTATCCCGCAGTCTTCGAGCCTTAGGGCATTATCCATCTGGTCCTTGCCCAGCGGCAACACGAGGAAGGGGACATCGTAATAAACGCATTCCTTGATAGTGGCCAACCCGCCATGGATAATCGCACAACTACCATTGTGTTTGCTCTCTGCAAGCGCACTCAAGATTGTATGTTGCGGAGCCCAGCCGCAAATGGTCACGTTTTCGTAATCAGAAGACAATTCCTGGACAAGCGTAGAACCAGCACAAATAATCAAATGATAGTCTTTCATGTCCGATGCCTGCATAGCACCAATTATGGACTGGAATAGAATAACAGCCTTATCCTTGTAATCGAGGATTTGCGAACCAGCCGTGACAAACACAATTTTATCATGTTCCGCCAGAAAATCTTCCCAAACATCGATCGGACTCTCACCATTAGGCAAGGCAAGTTCCTTGTTAATGCACGGTTCTACATAGTGCACCTTATTTCCATGCTCATAATGCGAGTAGTCGAATATCTTTGGGCAAGGGATAAATTCATCAAAATTGGTTAATGGCGAAATAAAGTCCTCTATACTGAATTCAGGATCTTTATCAAGTTCATCACGATCAACTTCTTCAGGCATCAAAATATTCAGCAATATCCGCTGCTCATAGTCATTAAAGGCTTGCAGGTTCTGAAGAACTCTTGATGCAGGATCTTCACTCGGGTGGCGTAAATATGTCGTAGAAAAAGCAAACTTCATATTCTCATTGAAATCATTACTTTTTTTACTTAAATGGTAAAGGATTGCCGTTTCCATTGATGTAAAATATCCTGAAATAATTAAGTCAGGATTGCCATATTTCTCGACATTGCTGTCAAACGCATCCTCTTCATCGCCACTCAATGTGTTATAATATTCAGAATAGTCACCCTTAGCGTGCTCATCTGTCAAAAAAGCCCGCAGTGCAAGAGCATCCTTTATTTGTAATTCACTCGCACCAGCCTCTTCCATCTCCCCCTTTTTTTCAAACCTTGCATACATTAGGCACTTAATGTGGTCCGGTTTCCAGCGTTCGTTTGTGGTTGACTGAACCTGATCCGTATAAGTTTCGGGATATATTTTCATAAAAATTGGATAATAAAAGAAATTCGTACCGTTCGCAGCATTATAATCATCGACAATCTGCTTACAGTCCATTATCCCCATAAAGGCGACATCAAAATTGTCTTTTAGTTGCTCCGCCCATGCCAGGGTTGGGAGCCAGTGGCCCTGCTCCTTGTAAACATCGGGCCAAAAGACGATTCTCTTTTTTCTCTCTGACATAGCACACCTCTAATGTTTAGTTGTTTTTTATACAACGAATAGACAAGCCTTTTCTACGAAACATACTGAAAATTCCACTTGTTTTTTTCTGCTTTTGTTCCACCCAAGGATTCAATATCGAATCGCGGACCGCCAAAAGCATTTATGATATAAGTTTTTTGCTTTTCAAACACCGCAAGCAAGTCATAAACAAATACTTCGCTTGTAGGCGTTTCAACAGAAAGCCTAAATAAAAGCGATCGAGCAACCTTACAACAGGAGTCTTGTTTAAAACGACAACAAATCACAACCTACTCCGAGTCTTTTAGACAACGAATAGAAACTGCTGTAAAATCATCATCTATACTAAAACGAGGTTCATCTAAATTATATAATATTTGCAGCACACGTCTCTTGTCTTTTATCATAAAAAGCGCTATCTGTCCTAATGCGTTATATTTATTAACCCAATTTTTATATCCAGATGCATAAACGGAAAAACCTGTTTCGTTCGTCCCATCCGTTGGTTTTCCTTGCCATGTTCTCCAGCTGGAATCAGCTTTTAAGGATTCATTTAGTTTTTCTCCAATTAAGTTTTTCCATTCAACCGAATCAGGCAAATGCCATCCTTCTGGACATATTTGTACATTTTTTACATCGTATGCATAAAGTCGTCCATATAGATTGCAATATTTTGTCGAATCATTATAGCAAAAGCTATATGTTCCTGCCTTGTATTTATAATTCAGGTTCTCTGCCATCCAAATTTGTTCGCCAATGGTTACTGTTTTATAGACTTGATTATCACGTAAATCGGTTAAGGTGTTATTTTCTGCATCATAAATACTATTCAACGCAGACGAGCAAGAAATGCTTGAAGAACATTCTACATTAGATGAACTCTGAATCACCGAAGATGAGGATTGAACCTCACTCGAAGAACTTTCTACGTTAGACGAGCTCTGTATCACCGAAGATGAGGATTGAACCTCACTCGAAGAACTTTCTACGTTAGACGAGCTCTGTATCACCGAAGATGAGGATTGAACCTCACTCGAAGAACTTTCTACTACTTTTTCACTACTGCTAGATTCTATAGGCTTTTCTGAACTAGATGATTCACCCTCTTGCGAACTAGACAGCACTTCTGAACTAGACGATTTAACCTCTTGCAAGCTTGATGATATTGATTCTGGAGAATCTAATGATGACGACGACAAAGAATCATCACCGCAAGCTATCAAGAATAAAGGGATTAAAGACCAAGAGTATTTATGTAGGTTGAACATCAGAACTCCTTATTGCCGTATAACTTACGAAAATAACAACTTTAGCATTTGCCTTATCTGTTATATTTTCCAAACCAGTTAATTTCAAATCCATTTCAAGACCGTTATCAATCAAAGTGCCATCAAATGGCGAATACCTATCATCAATAAATTTGAAATCAAATTTTCCCGCATCCTGCAAAGCCATACTTGTTGCAACAACAGTATTAAAAATAGAATTAGAAATAGAAAGTTCAGCATTAAGGCATTTGTATGATTCGCCTACATTATTAGAAATAACCTGCAATCGAATGTCTTTTAGGAGCCTATTACGATGATTTACAAAATCATTTTCAAATAAACTTCGAGAGACAACAATATGATATTCAAAAACATTAGCCTCTTTAGTAACTTCAATATGTTGTCCATCAGGGAAATCAAGTGAACTATATATAGTGTCATTTTCAGATGGATTGCACACGGGGGCATCTAAATTTTCAAACAACAAAATTGGTCTCAAAATTTCCATTTCATGCACATCGTTTTCAAGGTAAGCCTTCTCCATTCTTCTCAAGTCTAGAAGTATCCTTTCTGGAGCAAGAAGCCCCTTACGAAGACCTTCCCAATATGTCTTATTGATAAATTCAGGGGTTACACCAGTTTTTCCATCAATTTCAAAATGGTAGGCTTTTTCCGCCATCAAGGCGACATCGTTCAGCAGTTTCACATACTGTCTGTAAACCGCCCCAAGTTCTTTTTCTAGCCAATTATACAATTCATCGTTCGTAAACTTTTCACTCAAAACATCATACATCTGTTCCGAGCGAAGGACCTCCCTTTCAATACTTTGATGCTTCTTTTCTACCTGTTGGGCCTTAATTTCGTTTATGACTTCTTCCTTTTCGACGTCAACAACTTCGGCATCTGCAACCTCGTCTTCCAAAAGCCACTCTTTCTTGCGGCGCTCCAATTCTGCCTGAAGCTTTGTTTTAGCTGCGTCAAGTTGTCTTTGGGCAAACCTTGCGGCATAGCTTTCTGCTGCACTTACAAGATTTTCCGCAAGTTTCGTTCCGCCCAAAGATTCTATATCGAATCGCGGACCGCCGAAAGCATTTATGACAGAGCCGTATTTGAAATCAGGAATCTTAAACGTTGCAGAAGCTATGTTACGGACCTTCTCGACGGTTTCTTGAATTTTCGCAACCTTTTCCATCAGCTTCTGGTACTTTTTCTCCGCTACAGAAACCAGATGCATCGCCTTCTGCTTTTTCGAGGTATTTTGTTTAGCAGTCTTCTTTTCTTCAAGCCTAACTTTTTCGGCTTCCAGCGACTTGACTTCCATTTCATGGACAGCCTTACTCTCGGCAACCACAGCCTTGTCACATTTCGCCTTGAATACTTGCAACTGTTCGGCATCCTGTTTTTCGAGTATGCCAAGCAGATCACGGCCCATCTGGCAGGCATCCTTCGCCATGTCAACCGCCAACTTTACAATTACGCGGAACCGGTAAATCGGCAACTTGGCTTCGCTCGAACTCAAGATGGAATCTATCGAAAGTCCCATCGCCTGCGCCTTCACCATCAGCCCCGGGTCAATGGGCGGCGCAAACAGGGCGAGAGTGCGTTTTACCCCCTGGATATTGAGACTGTTGCGAATCTTGTATAACCTATCAGCAATCGTATCCCAATACGAGAACAAGGTATCGTTTCTCGGTACCGAGAAATAGAACATAGATTCCACGATATTGCCAGTACGCCTCGCCTTGGCATCCATCGCGCGTATAGACAGTGTTTTCGCCCTACTCTTGCCCACCAGCGCATAGTTTTCGTACTCAATAAAGGCATTACCCAAATCATCCGTCTTTGAAAGCAAATCATTTGCGGTCAAAGGCGATTCCGCTTCTGGCTCCGGCGCATCAGGATTTCTGGGACCGAGCAATTCTGCAGCGAGCACATAGAATTGTATCGCCAAGTTTACAGATTCTGTAGTGTCTTTTTCAAATTCCTGATCACCCCATCCAATGAGCACATCCAGATACTTCATTACCACATATTTCTGGTATGCTACATTGCGGTAACGGGCAATCAAATGTGGGTTGAATGGATCGTTTTTCCACTTATCTACAAGTGACGAAAGAGCCGATCGGTCCGGAAGTTTATCGCGCTTGGTAGGCAACCCCAACATTTCCAAAACAGACTTGTCGGCATCCTTGTTCGCAAAGAAGGGCAAGAACTTCCAGTAGCGCGCCCCCTTGGGCAAGGCATGGATGAAGTGTTTCGTCTTTTCGTAGGCAGAATACCTCTCCCTGGGGTCAAAAACCAGTTGCAACCACAAGAGAGCCTCCTCGTAACTCTGCTCCGCAATCATCTTTTCGGCTATAAGCATCGGGACATAGAAGAACAGTTCCCAGTTGTACATGGCATTCGCGCCACCCCATACGAAATCCACCATAGGGGCCGGATAGGGGCCATCTACATTCGCCTTGTTGGGCCAGTAGTTGTAACGGAAGATAGTCTGTCCCAGGTCCCACGCCTGCCAGTCGCCCGCCATGTAGTAGCCGAGATAGACGCTAAAATAGTAGTTATAATACGAATAAGAGTAATAGTAACTATCCGAAACGGGCAAAGCCTGCGTTTCGCGGGTGTAAAGCCACTTTGTCCCGCCGTCGCGGTAACGCTTGTAGAAGTCATCCACTAGCGAATGGGACAGCAACTCGAACCTGTAGTTCTTCTGGTCGGAATTCACATCGCCGTCCTTCGTGACAGCCTGCACAAAGAAGGTTCGACGATCGTCCATATAGAAGAACGGCAAATCTTCCACCTTGTCATTCTTGTCCAATTTCAACATCGAAAGGTTCGTCGCCACGATGCGGAAAAGGCCCGGCGTATAGTTCAGAACGGCATTGTCCTCTGGGTAGAGCAAGCCCTTGTTGCCGCAGGTAAATTCTGGAATTTCCACAAATACGCCGTGGACTAGTTGAGTTCGTTCCGGCGCAAAGTCATCTATCGGCTGGTAGTCGGAATCAAGGAATTCGAGAGTATCACTCCCATCATTATGGACCGTGATAGAAGCAAGACACCTGTAAAACTGCCTTGACTTATCGTAAACACGCTTCGTCACCTTGTTTATCTTGGTCGAGCCATCCATAATCTCGGTGGTCCCGACAACCTCTTCGTATTCCTGGTATTTGTACGCAGTCTTGACAACCGAGACCTTTACCCAATCCAGGGAAGATTCCGTTTTCAGACTGTAGCGGTCATCAATTGCCTCGTTGTCGCCGAGTGCAAAATCGAGCGGGTTATTGGAAGTGTCGTATAATGCATTGCAGGACATACGGGTCCCACTCCATTTTGCCCCCGTATAACTCGTCCAGCAAATACGAATCATCGCGTAGTATTCGATATTTTCCATGCCACCATCCGAGGCGGCCTCCATAGACCGTTGCCCCATTGTAATCTGAGGCCAAAGCAGGTAAAGACGCTGGTTGACAACGGCGGGAACCACCGTTTCGGATGGAATATCGACATCAAGGCGTTCCCACGGGGTCCATTCGCCCGAAAGAATTGCCTTTGCCTTGTACTTGCGATAGTAATAGGTATGCGGTTCACCGCGAGTCCGTCCAATAATATGCAACGTATAAAGGACACCGCCTTCATCGCCACCATCTTCCTTGGTCGCCCCGACAATTTCGATGCTCGAGACCTCCCGAACCTTTTCAAGGTATTCAAATAGGGCTTCCTCAAGATTCTTGTGATCGTCAGAAAATTCTTGGATACGATCCTCGAGTTCCTCGAAGAACGGGGTCTTGTCGTCGCGTAGGTCAGATGCAATCCAGTTTTCTGGGTAAAGGAAGACCTTGCGAGCAGCTTCCCATACGCGATAGTTCTTCATCCATTCCCATTCGCTGCGCTGTTCATCGGTCAGAACATTCTCGCCTTCCAGGCCTAGTTCCGCACGCTGCACAAACAGCTGAATAGATGCAGATGCCTGAACGATACGTGAGATGGTCATATCGGGTTCCATCTTCACATCCATTAGGTAATAAGCATAGATATCGTTCTCGTCCACGAACTTTTTCGGATAGCGGCTATCTGTTTTAAAATCCTTATCTGGAATAAGGCAAGAGTCCCAACAAATGTATGCAGCAAGGGCGTCACGTTTTCTCTTGCGCAAGTCATCGTTCATTTCTTGGGCGAATTTGAGCCACTCGGATTCCTTGGTATGCGACTTTACAGCATCTTCCAGTTTTTTTACCGAGGTGGCATAACTGGATACTGCTGCCTCGATGTCCTCGTCATAGTTATCCGAACCGGGGGCGAGGTCTATTTCGGACAGCAGGTCATCTAGGTCTATCGGCAGCAGATGGGTCTTCGCATACAGTTCGTAGTAGCGCGTAAATTTCAACCATCCGTCAAGCGACGTACAATCCGCAGGGTCTTCAAAGGAGGCCGCTTTTAAATCCACTATGACCCCCGAATCTACCGCTAACAAATCTTCAAGATTATCACCCTCTACCAGTTTATTGATATCAAAATCGCCCGAAAGCAATCTGTCCGTCACATAATTAGCGACAACCAGGGGACGTATTTTGTTGTACTTATCAGAATCTGCTAGATTGTCACCTAACAAATTGATTTCTTTCAAATTGATTCCCTGATTGCTGTTTTGCACAAAATTATAAACAGCAATTTTTCTCAAAAACTTTGCATACAACACATAAGATGCGGAAAGAAGTGTTGGGGGAACATCAGCAGGCGTTTCATTAGGCTCTTTGGGATTAACCTTATCATCATATTCTTTGGCGTCTTCATAGAACAATTCCCATTCTGTAAGATTATCGGGCAAAAGTTCATCACCACAATTTTCAACAATGCCAAATTCAGCGTAAATAAGAAGTCGTAAATTATCTTGCCATACATCAACATCTTCTGGAGGTTGAGGTTTACTACCCAAACCAGATGCGGCTAAATTCAAGGCAAATTCATTTGCCGCTTCTTTTTCGTCTTCGCCAATGGGTGCCAGCAAATCCAGGTAGAAATCCACATCAATGGAGGTCCCAGAAAGAATTCGCCACTCATCGGATAGTTCACGGATGGATTCAAGGGTATGGTCATCAGTCCATGCCCCATATTCTACGATTCTGCCCAAGTTAGGCACAGAAATGCCAAATGATTTCGCAATAAGGCTGTAACGGTAGCACTCGTAAAGCACCTGTAAAAGCGAATCATCGTCACCAACACTTATAGTGTCATAGATATTCTCAGAATCCTCTTCGGAAAGTCCCAGACCCTCTACCAACAGTTTAAGCGCTGTTCGACGATATTCACCGTCCCCGCTCATGCTCACCAGCAACCCCGGCAACCGATACACGGAATTGATGAATTCCGTCGTTGCCTCCTGCTTGCATCCCAAAACCATGGCGTCCTGGACCGATACATTATAACGGCCAACCAGTTCACAGACAACATCCAGTTCTTCAAGAGACAGGTTAAATGTCAAGAGAATGTCGGAAAGGGACCAGCCGAGAATGTTCTTCCGGTGGACCAAAACCGCCATCTTCCTAAAGAACGAATCCCAATCAACGTTAACCGGGACCTCCTCTTCATCGACAACAACCATCCTAGGTACAAACTCATAGCCATTGATGTTTGCCAACTGGTAGAATTCGGAATCCTTGGGCCTATAGCGGACACCATCAAAGTTTCCGTTATTCAAGATTTCGTTCAGGTCATGAATCGTGAACCCGGTCCTTTGCAGGAACACCGCGACCCGACGCAGGACGCCTATGTAATTCCCCGTTGTTGTGGAATTCTTGTCTGGAAGGATAATCTCGTTGCCATGCTCCTTCAACCCCCACATGTCCCAGGTACTGAACTGGCCACAGTCCAGGTTCGAGTCCATAAGGCATCGCTGGTTAAAGTCAAGCCTCAACTCCCTGCAGTCGCTAGTCGATTCCGCATTTGCATGCTGTAATTTGGGAATATCATAAAAATGCAGCGACAAGTTCGAAAGGATTTTTCTCGCCTTGTCCCTGCTGAAATTGGCAGGAAGCTGGAACGGGTAGATTTTCCTTGCCAACAGAAGGGCGGCAGCGTCATCGATCGATTTGTCCTCCCCGTCCTTAAACTCCAGAAGCTCCGCCCGCAGCACAGCCGCGGTCGCATCGACAGGATTGTTATTGGCGACAACACAGGCTTTCCCGTTTTTATCCAGGCCATCGTTTACCAGGCATTCCAGCAGTTCTATCCCTAGGTCTATCGTAGGCATCGGGATTTCAGCATTCGCCTTGGTCAACTGCAAACCGAGATAGTCCGGACGGCGCTTGGTAAATGCGCTATACGCCGTACTCTTCTTCAAAAACTTCAGTAGGTCAACATAGTATGCAGACGCACTGAGTATAGATTGCCCCTGGGTCGCCTTCGTGAAGTTGATGTTCCCGAATAGGCCAGCCCAGTTAATGGTATTGCGTGTAGCCTCGCGAACTCTCGCCGTATTCGTATTGAGTTCGGGGTCGGTTGCCCTCAACATCCGGGTCTTGGGCAGGGCACGCGGGATTGCGCGAAGCGTTACGTTTTGCTGACCATCCCGATTCTCCGGTACTGGGTATTCCTCCTCGGGTTCCTCGGCAGGTTCCTCGACAGAACTTGTTACATACGCCTGGATATTGAGCGAGGCCTCTGCCATGTAGTTCTGTGCAAGCCTATGGATTTGCCTTGCCTCTGCGACCTTGCCGATACCGTTACCATGCTTGGCGACAAACTCGTTCTCGCTCATTGTCGAAATTTGGTATGCGGACTTAAAACCGTGATTGATTAGATAGGCAATCGCCTCGGCGCTCTCGGTCAGGTGGTAAAGTCGCTGCAATTGCTGGATTTTTTCTTTTGCAGATACCGTACTATCACCGATATACTCGTTAAGGTCGGTATCGGAAAGAGAGAAATCCTCCCATGCCGGACTCATCAATAAATCACAAGTATCTCCCCATTCCTGGTCTTCGAGCCTATCTTTTAGGCCCCACAACAACGCTTGCTGCGGGAACCACGCTATAATCTGTTCCGAAAGTTTGCGGGCATAAATAACCTTTTTCAGTTCCACATTGTTGCCCGGAAACTCTGCAGGCAATGCACATGGAGGAATCGTTTCAGTCGTTTCAACAGGGGTGTTTTCAGGCTCATCATTATTTTGCGGAGTTTCACCAGAATTCGGCTCTTGTTCAGTCTGTTCATCATCCGCATTATCGTCATCATCATCTTCTTCGCTTTCATAGCAATAGAGAACATAATATTCTTCTGCTATAGCATTTACAATATTTTTCCAGTCCGTGTCAGCAAGACGCAACAGGTCCGAGAGTTTGCAAAAATCAAAGTTCTCTTTTCTCGTCACATAACGATAAGTGCAGACAATCCCAGGAGCAAACTTTTCAAAGAACTCGTTAAGGTCAAAAACGGCTTTTAATCTAGAAATTTCTTCCTGCGTCAATTGCGGAACAACGATTTCTTGTGGAAGGAGTATATTTTCATCCGATTCAATCTGAATGTCTAACTCTTCGTCATTCGAATCCGCTTCATTTTCCCCTGCATCGAGCTCAGAACTAGCATCACCTTCAGCCTGTTCGTTATTTTCAACCAAGGCATTTTCTTGCAGCAATTCAATGAACGCATCGACATCCGCCCCTACACTATAGTAAGCATCTAGCAGTTTTTCGTAAAGATTTTGTGCAGATTCAGGCTCCTGAGTTTCTTGCTGATTATCTTCTTCTAGCGGATTTTCATTATTATTTCCTTCGCCGTCATTATTCGGGTCTTCACCTTCGCTTGTGGAATCTTCGCTATCAAAATTTTCTACGGCAACATAATGCGGTAGTTCTTTTGCCTTTTCTTCGCTTTCCGAATCGTCTCCAGTGGAAGACTCGCTTTCCGTGCTGGGATATTCAATAGTTAAATCTTCTTTGATGTAGAGACTGAGCAACTGGCTTATGGTAAGAGCGTCATTTTTATCGTCGTCTTCTTCGCCCCGCAGGGTTCCGCCATTTACCAAAGTTTTCCAAAGGTTCAAAACAAGCGTCGTATCAGTTGGGCAAATCAGTCCATCGGACACCGCCCCAAACAACGTTTTCTGGATAATAGTCGGCTTTGCCTTAGTCAATTTGTAGAGCGTAGAAACGCTCTCTCTCAGAGCCAACGCAAAGAATATTTCAAGCCAACAGTTCTCCTCTTCAGCAGTGAAATTGCTATATCCATCAAGTTCGCGCTTTTGTAGTTGAAGGAGCATGCTGTATGCAGTAAAATAGGCGTGAACCTTGCTGTCAACTATACGCTCGCGGCCTGCAACGAGAGGGAACACCGTATTGGAGTTCAAGAAAGTGTTAATAGCATTGATTTTTTTCGTGTTATTTACCGGTGCTGTGCACCAAGAATCAACCGAATTCCTATACACGCGAAGCATGGAATCAAGCTTCGCATACTCACACTCAAAGCTTGCCTGCTGTGACTTTAGGGTGAAGTTTATTTCCTGTTCTGTTTTTCCGTTGAAAACAAGGTGTTCGGTCGATTTGTGATAATACTTTCCACCCTTTTTTTCATGGGCTTCTGCATACAGAGACACCTTGTCTTTACCGTAATCCTCCTTTGAATCAAGCAGAAGGCCTGCCGGCAACAATGTAGAACTGTAGCGGATTTCATACTGTCCATCGGAAGCAGAAGACATTTCTCCCAATATGATTTTTTCAAACGATCCCGATGGGTCTTCACCGTCAACAGATTTATCGACAAAATGCAGGCAATAGGCTATTATCTTTATATTCGCAAGGATATTTCCCTGCTCATTTTTTGCAGTTCCAAAAACACGGCAGTCGCCGTTCTGGTCAGGATGTTTCGAAATATCAATCGGTCCAACATTAAGCACAGCACTGGGCTCGTTATAAATATTAGATGTCCAGAGGGTATTCTGCTGGTAGTCTTCTACACGAATCCGGAGCGTAGGGTACTCGAGAGTCGTATCGCCGTTCTGAAACTGCGAACTCGAAAAGCCAAGCGTGAAGGAGCCATCGGAAGAAATACCCGTTTCCGCAATCGTTTGAAAAACGCCATTCTTCAGGTTATCGGCATACACCTTACCCTCGTAAAATGGGATGCCGTTTTTGTTGAACGTTCCGGAAACAATCCAATAGTTAGGTACGGGATAGGGCATTACGGCTCCTTTGTTATAGTCTTAAATCTATACAAGGATTACCGCCCAGTCAATATTTTTGATACAAAAATATCGATTTATTTATTTTTCGCCAATATTTTTTCGCAAAATTTTAAATTTCAAAAATTTGAATACGCTTTGAATACATCAAAAGAAAAATTTATATGCAGCCACAATTACATAACAAATTTATATCCAGCGTCATTTCATCTTCTTGTCTATGTATTTAAAAAACAGAAATTACCCTTATCTATCATAACAAGCCACTTTCTCCACCATGGGCAAAGATGCCAAACAATACCCACCAGCGCAGCCCAGTCTTTCCCATTTTTCCGGAGGACCATAAAATCCAAAACACCACCCCCTTGTAGAACTCGTATAACTATACCACTGTGCGGTATCCCGCTCTGCAATCACATTATAGTGATTCCCCGTGTAGAAGTTTATAACCGGTTCCACAATCTCAACATCATTATTCAAATAGACATGAAGTTTATCCTAAGGTTCGGGAAACATTCCGTACCATCGTAATCGCACCCCAAAAGGATACCGATCAGCATACAATAAAGGAGTCCAAGCACTTTTGTGGACTGGTTACGCTGCCTAAAAAAGGAAACAGGGTGAACAAATACCGTATGGAAAAATACACTTCAGTAAAAAAATATATATATTAACATAAGGCAGCAATGGAGATGACTAAACTTACCGTAAAAAACAATTACCTTCCAAGGCTAGCTTTTCGATAAAAATACAAAAAATCCGTTATTCAACTCACCGCACGTTCTGCCGTGCCGCCAAAAGCAGGGAGAGGCTTTGCAAAAATTTAGTCCTTGCAAATGTCCTCAAATTTAATTTCAATATTTCCACCCAACCTACGATATTCACTGTATAAATCTAATGCAGTTTCACAATCATCTTTTGACGGTTCGCGCCTACGTCTAAGATTGCCTAACGCAGAATAATAATACGCTTCGGGATATATAGATGCGTAAGGAAGCAATAAATTATACGGAAATAGAATCCAATTTTTTGAACCGCCTGCTATTGTTCCATTTTCAAGAGACAATTGATATATCAACATGCTAATAAAAAAATCAAAATCTCCCAATTCTACATTCGAGCGATAATAATCTTCCAAGGCTTTTAAAACGTCCTTGCCATTATCTTTAGCCACCATTTTTTTGAATCCATTTTCCATAACGTCAACGTGGGCTGTTTTGCAATTATTTAAGCGAAGAACCGTATTCGGATAAATCGAAATAAGTAAAGCCTCGACAAAGCACTGGATATCCATTTTTTGAACTTGAAGAGAATCGATCTTATTTTCCGCCACACTCGATATGCTTTTCGAGGGAGGCTGTAATGTAGTTTTTGAGGAATCGATGCTTACGTAATTTCCTAAAAGAAACCCGAATAAAAAAGTAACAACAATACTTATGGCAACAAACTTGTTCATTTTAATATACTCCTTTAGGTGATTTTGGCATTAATCCTTTTACTCCTTTCCAAAGACGAACTTGAGTCACAGTATATTTATGCTTATCCACATATCTGCCACGATTTATTGTGGGTAATGGTTTTTCAATTGCGCCTGTTTTTTCATTAACATCAAAATGTACTGAAGACGGAATACGCGAACTATTATCAAACCCTGAAAAGCCAACAACCTTTCCATCCTTAGCATCATAACTAGTCAAAACCAAAAAATGTCCTGTAACACCATAATCATTTATCAACTTTCCATTTTTGTCCTTTGCTATTTCTCCAATAGAAACACCGACAACGACAGGCAGCCCTTTATCAATTGAAGCTTTTATATAAGAGGACATATTTTTAGCAACAACCTTCCTTATTGAAAGGTTGCTATAATCTTTAGGAAGTTTTTTGGGAGCCCCTTGCCAAATATTGCCAATAGTATTCCCTCCTTTATCCTTTGCTCGGCCAACATGAACATCAGTGTACTTTAGGGAAGCAGCAGTTTCTGCTGCTGCAACAGCCAAATCAAAACAAACAGCCCCCCCATACCATCCAACCTTATTGATTATTTGAATCATCTCATCACTAATTGAATGGGGGCCATCAGTTGGTATATTTTTTTCCTCATCACTATCCCTATTTTTTTTCGATATTGACACTTGATTAACATTTCTTTGTTCTTGATCAACAACATTTTCTTCGTTGGTGCCATGAGGATCCACGCCGCTTACGGGGTTCCCGTGCACGTAGGCGTAGAGGTTGATGCCGTCGGCAAGCCATGTGGGGTCCGTGGAGACCCACCTTGATATATGGGCTGCGTAGTAGCGCTGCTCGCAGTAGTACAGCGAGGATTCCTCGTCCTTCTCCTTGCCGGTGTAGCGGTAGCGCTTCCGGCTCACTTCGCTCGCGTTCCTGCCCGCTCGGTAGCTGGTGTCGCCGTAGGGGTAGTATTCCTCGTAGCTGATGACGTTCGCCGACCCGTCAAGTTCTAGAGACGCGGAACCAAGGTGGTTGTCAAGCTGGTAGCGTAAAACGGGTGCGGGGTTCGCGACCGCAACGGAATTTTCCACGGTCAGCGTCTCCGCCAACGCAATGCGCTTTTGATCGTCCATGACGTGCAGTGTCTCGCGTTCGGTCTCGAGCGTCCCGTTCACGGTCTTCCGCCATATCTCGAAGCCGCCGAGGTACAGCCTCGTCTCCACGGTGCCGTTCTTCTCGACAACCTTTCTCGTGCGTATCCCGTTGCCGTCGTAGCTGTAGTACGCCTCCGTCGTGCCGCGCGTGATGTGGTACAGTTTTTCGGCGAAGTCCCAGTCCATCACGGAGAGGTGCGGCATGGAGGCCATGCTGCCATGGGCGTTGTAGGAGAAGCTCGCGGAGGCGCTCCCGACCGTGGAACTTGTCAGGCGGTTGCTGTCCGTGGCGTAGGCGTTCGTGCGGGTCCACGCGTTGCCGTTTGCCTGGTGGATTATGGACAGGAGGTTCCCGACGCTGTCGTATTCCCATTCGCGGGCGTAGTTCCGCATGGCGGTGCCGTCCTGCGGGCTTATCTGGGCGGCATCCCAGTTTTCGCAGAGAAATCCCAACTCAAGCAACTGCGTTTCTAAATCAGAAGATTCCTCCTGAAATTTGGGAAGTTTTCTCTATAACGAAGCGCAGGGCATAAAGTTAATATAGGATTATTTTTTCCAGCCAGCAAATAGCTAGAAATTTACAAATTCTTACGAATGATGAGTTTTCCGGTTTCGTTCAAAGGTGCTAAAGGGACTTTCACAAAGTCATCAAGGAATGATTTTTCTTCAGGTGTAAGGACACGTTTATCAATGGCTATCCAAGGTTTTGAATCATCGCATGACAAAGGATCTCTTCCAAATTTGATAAACAAAAATTTTGAATTAAGTTTCATTAGATAATCAATGCAAGCTGTTGAACCCTTATTTTGGGGAACCATACTAACATAGCGAAATAAGGAATCTATATTCAATGAGTCAGAACCCAATACAGCCATTTTCAAGAGTTCGTTATTAACCACCAACAATCCATCTCGAGTGATTCTCTTCGGAGGAGGATATTTTTTCGATACACCATCCAATGTTTTTGCTGAATCCAAATACTGTATAATTTTCTCGTAAAATTCTTTTTCCAACCGCATTGCCTTATTGACATATGCGGGCCTTTTATTGAAGAAATCCCGCACAAGAGAATCCGTATTCAAGTTTTCATGACTAGAGACGACATTTTTCAAAAAAAGATTTATTTCCGTTGCTCCCTTTGACAAAAGGTATAGTTGCGACCATTCGGCTACAGGTTTTCGTAAAATAAATTTTTTTTCTTTTGACTTTTTGACTTCATCCAACTCGAGAGGACTCGACCAATTTTTTGTTATCGTGTGGATGAAATCATGATCTATAGATCGAAAACTTTCTATACTTTCAGTATCGAAATCCGTCCGTATAAACGTATCATAGATGGCTTCGAAATACCGACCTAATATATATTCTTTCGAGATTCTTGAAAAAAGAATTCGATTCCACCAAAAAGAGATTGCCTCGGATTCCTTGATTTGACAAGGTGTAAACCCGCATCGAATACTTTCACCTCCTGCAAAAACAGAAAAATAGCAAAGTAGCAGAAGCAAGACAATTCTTTTCATCATGGCGTTTTCTCTAGTTTTTTCAAAAAATTAATCTCTTCTTTCCCAAACTCATTTAAAGGAAAACCGACCCAATTCTTGCAGATAAAATTTCGATGTACCTTCATTTTCTTATTCGTAATTAGAAGATTTTCATTATAAAACTTTTTGTAATAAGAATCAGATTTCACAAGAAAATATTGCGCCGATAATTTTTTTAGGAAAGAATTGCAATCATAGGGATGATCAGAACGTTTAATAAAGTCCCTTACCTGAACATAAATTAAGCTTCCATCCAATCCAAAAAAAGTCTCATAATCCGTGCAGAAACCATCCTTTCGTTCACATGAATCCCCTATATCATAAACTAAAGAAACTGAATCAATGTAATACAACCTCGATACATTTTTTTCATCTGCAAGCAATTGTCCATATTCTTTTGTTTCTACAAACATGGATAGCGTATCTATGAGAACAGGCGTTTTCCCATAAAAAATTCTATCCATGATAGATTTTTCTAAAGGAGCTTTTATTTCTATAAATTTTGATGAAACAAACAAGACCGAATCTTGACGAGAATAACGAGATTCATCGTTTGCAGCAAACACCGTATAAGCGTATACATCAATAAAGCCAATCATCCAAAAGAGCATAAACTTAAACAACCACATAGTAATCAGCGATAATAGAGTTTGTCATTTTATTATTGGTTTCATTTGTATTTCTTTTCTAAAAAGAACAGGAGCGCACTTATCAACATTAATGTTAAAAGTATCCAGCGGGACAGATTTCATTCTTCTGAAAATATTTTCTAATTCTTTTTCACTAGCATGAATTTCATAAAAATAAGTTCCATCTTCTTTTTTTTGTACCTTGATACCAATCCATATTTGAATACTCGAAGAATCCATATTTAAGTGGTCTCCAGGAGAAAACATAGAAGGATCCTGAATTTTAGAATCAGATGGATCGGGAGCAGACACAGGATGTAAGTGAAATACAAACATTGATTTTCCAGAATTCATTTTATTTTGTTTAAATGACTCTGTAGAGTCCTTTAAAATATTTCCAAACTCCTGTCCCATTGTATGTCTTTTTCTTCCTTCATCATAATATCCAATATAAATTTTATTCAAATCATTTCCTATTGCGGATATTTCTTTATGTTCTTTGGGATCGCTGTTTTTTAAAACCATCTCAAGATGACGGCATGTTAATCTATCTGTATAAGCCTTAAAATTTTTCAAACTTCCAAACTTCTTTATTATTTCTTTTTTATAATGACTTTGAAGGATTTGAGGCATTTTAGCATTAATCAATTCAATTTCTTCAGCCGATGCATTCAATTGAGATTCGTTTTTCACAGACATTTGTTTTTCTTTTTCTCCTTCAGTCCGTCGGTTTCCATTACGAAAAACCATAGGCTGATTATCAACTTCATCCGGCTTCGGATAAGCCTCATACCTATAATTCAAATTCTCCGTCTCTGTTCCGCTCGGGTCCACGCCGCTTACGGGGTTGCCGTTGACATAAGCGTAGAGGTTGATGCCGTCGGCAAGCCATGTGGGGTCCGTGGAGATCCACCTTGAGATGTGGGCGGCGTAGTAGCGCTGCTCGCAGTAGTACAGCGAGGATTCCTCGTCCTTCTCCTTGCCGGTGTAGCGGTAGCGTTTCTGGCTGACTTCGCTCGCGTTCCTGCCCGCGCGGTAGCTGGTGTCGCCGTAGGGGTAGTATTCCTCGTAGCTGATGACGTTCGCCGACCCGTCCAGCTCCAGCGATGCCGAGCCGAGGTGGTTGTCAAGCTGGTAGCGTTGCACGGGCGCGGGGGCCGCGACATGGTTCCCGTTTTCCACCGTCAAAGTTTCAACTATTGCAATGCGCTTTTGGTCGTCCATGACGTGCAGGGTCTCGCGTTCGGTCTCGAGCGTCCCGTTCACGGTCTTGCGCCATATCTCGAAGCCGCCGAGGTACAGCCTCGTCTCCACGGTGCCGTTCTTCTCGACCACCTTCCTCGTGCGGATGCCGTTGCCGTCGTAGCTGTAGTACGCCTCCGTCGTGCCGCGCGTGACGTGGCGCAGCTTTTCGGCGAAGTCCCAGTCCATCGCGGAGAGGTGCGGCATGGAGGCCGTGCTGCCGTGGGCGTTGTAGGCGAAGCTCGCCGTAGTCTGCCCGACCGTAGTGCCGGTCAGGCGGTTGCTGTCCGCGGCGTAGGAGTTCGTGCGTGTCCACGCGTTGCCGTTTGCCCGGTGGATTATGGACAGGATGTTCCCGACGCTGTCGTATCGCCATTCGCGGGCGTAGTTCCGCATGGCTGTGCCGTCCTGCGGGCTTATCTGCGCGGCATTGTAGCCTTCGGCCTCGGGTTCGCCGTCCGCGTTCACGGAGACGTGCTCGCGGCCGGTAGCCTTTACCAGCCTGTACATAGCGTCGTATTCAAACTTCTGGCTCGGGCTGACGACGCTTCCGTTAAAGAAAATAGCCTGCTGAGCGTTGTCGTCGATCTGCGTGACATTGCCCACGGCATCGTAAGTGTAGTTGAGGTCCTGCAAAACGTCCGCGCCGTTGTTGCGGGTTGTCAGGAGGCGCTTCAGGCGGAAGGTTTTATCGTCATACGTGTATCCGGTCGTGGAGCCGTTGCCGTACCGGATGCGCTCGCGCCGGCCCTTCGCGTCGTAGTCGATGTTCTGGACAAAGTTCGTGGCGGTACTTGAGCCGCGCAACTTCACATCGACCTTCTCGAGCAGCGAGGCCTCGTTGTAGCCCGGCAGTATCTCGCTCGCGGGGATGTCCGCGTTGTGCGAGGTCCTGATGCTCGTCGCGCGGTTCAGCGCGTCGTAGGCGGTAACCGTCGTGAACGTCTCCGGTTCCAGCAGGGCGTCCGGGTCGGCGACGTTCCAGTCTATGGTCGCATTATAGGTTCTCGTGAACCGCCTTGCGCTCTCCAGCAGGTTGCCCTTGAAGTCAAAGGACTTATTTGTAACAAGTCCGCTCTGGTCATAAGATTTCCACATCATGCCGCGCAGGTTGTTGGCTTCGGGGGTCGGCGAAATTTCGCCGTAAACGGTCCTGCCGACAAGTTTTTCCGTGCCGCCGTTCCCGCTCAGCCACTGTTCTGTCGGTCGTCTCAAGGCGTCGTACACGCTGCGCAGACGATGGTTCCTCGCGTCAAAGCCCAGTGCGGGCTGGCCATCGACAGCAGGCAACGTCTTCCGTTCGCCGGCGTCCATGCTATCCGTCTTGCAGGCCACGGAGAGGGAGTTGTAGGCGTAGGCCATCACCACGCGGCCCTTCGCGTCCTTAACGGAGAGCGGGTTGCCCAAAACGTCGAACGCAGTGTGCGTGGCGTACCTGCCCAGCGTCCCGTTGTCCGCGACGCCGTAGAACGAACGTCCGAGGGCGTCCAGGTACTCCACGGAAGGAGTGTCTGCATGCTTTGCGGAGAGCCATGCGGCCCTCTTTTCAGGATTTGTAGGCTCGTTCCCTGTCGGGTCCGGCGAGTTCCTGTCCGCGTACCAGCCGCTTTCCAGCACGGTGTCGTCCTGGTCGAAGTTCCTCTGTTCCCACGTGGCGAATTCCGCCCTGCTGAACGTCCCGTCCGGCATGTCCGTGCGCACGAGCCTGTCGAGCGCGTCGTAGTGCAGCACGGGCGTGACCCCGGTCTCGACGATGGCGGGCTCGCTCTCGTAGGCGTCCGTCCCGCTGAAATACGGCTCGTACTGCTTGACGGGATTTCCCGCGTTGTTGTAGATGGTGCGGCCGGAACCGACCCAGCGGACGTCCGTCCCGCTGTCCTTCTCGACGACGACGCCGTTCTCTACGGCCTTGTACTTGCCGGGTTCCGCGACGGCCTTGGCGAGCACGACGCGGCCCGCACCGTCCGAATACTCGACGGACTCCAGCCACCTGCACATGGACGATCCGTGCGCCTCGCGGCGGCGGGTGCGCACGTGGACAGGCGTACCCGAATTTTCGAAGCAGCCGAAGTCATAGATAAACTCCTCGGTGGGGCTGTCGAGCGTGTCGCCCTCGGCCTGCCCCGCCTTGCCCATCAGGGCGACCTTCGATACCAGCCCGAGGGGCGTCCAGTCCACCGCGGTCCGGTTCCCGTTCGCGTCGGTCACCGTCCGCGGCGACATGTAGTGGTAGTCGTTGTCGGCGGAGACCGTGTTCCCCGCGGCGTCCGTGACGGATTCCGCGAGCCACGAACAGGCGTCGTAGGCGACGGAAGTTCGGTTCCCGAATGCGTCCTCGATTCCGCAGGGCCGATAGAAGTTCGACGCGGCATCCTGCGCATAGACGTTCCTGCCCGATTTGCGGTACCAGTCGCCGTCGCGGAGGACATACCCCGCCGCGGCCATGTCGCTCGCGTCCACGGAGTTCCCGTATATCGTGGACAGGGCCTGCGCCTCGAAGGCGAGCCCGTAGCGCTCGTAGACGGTCCCCGCGAGACCGCACGTGCCGTCGGTACGGGGTGCGGAAAGGGCGTCGTCGTAAAAGACGACATCTTCGCGGGTCAGGACCTTATAAGGCTTGGTTGCGTTCACAAACAGAGCATTCAGGGATTGCGCACTTTCCAGGTCGGATGCGGCATGTCCGGTCTTCTCGTAGGACGCGGAACTTTCCTGGAGGCCCATGCGGAACCTACCCGAAGAGTGCTCGCAATCCTGTGTATAGCGAGTCTCGTTGAAAGTCACATGGTTCTTCTTCTGTTCGTTCCACACGACATCGGGCACGTCGTCCGGCTTCGAGCCTCCGCGACCGTACCAGACCGAGGCCGAGAGGAGCGGCCTCCCGTACGCATCCGTATTCAGCGTAAACGAGGCGTTCGTACGCGGCGTGTCGTCGGCAGATTCCCGGAACGAGGCCGTCTCGGATTCCTGGATGCACTGCCAGCAAGAACCATTGCGGAAGCGGTCGCCCGGAAGGCGTGCTTCCATGATAAATTTTGCCCGGTAGGTCCACGATGTCGTGGAAAATTCCCTGGTTTCCGTCCCGTCCCTGTTGACGGAAAGGACTTTGCGGCTTTTCGGCATCCCCTGGAACGAGCGGCAGCCTTCCTGCCACTGGCGGGTAGTCATCGCCTGGGCGCAATCCAGCGTGGGCCTTTCCGATGACCTTCCCAGATAAAAATCCGTCCTTGTCTCGCGAATATCCTGGTCGGTTTCCGGGTCGGTGCCGCACTCGTGCTCGCGCAGCACTACGGAACCGAAGCCCCTGAACTCGCGGAAATCCGGGTCGTGGTAGCCGTCGCGGTAGGCGTAGGTCTCGGTGCGGTCCCAGCCCGTGACGAGGTCCCTCGACACGACCTTGGATACGCACTGGACGACGTACGGCAGTTTCGTAGTCCACGGATTCCCGGACAGTTTGTCCTTGAGGTAATAGGCCGTACTCGGCGTGTATTCGATATCGACTTGTGCACCCGTCCCGTTCGAATAGCCGGACATGACGTTGGTACGCCCGCCCTGCACAGGCAGGTACCGCGGCGACGCGGACGCGTCCGCAAACAGCGGGGAGCCGAACACGATAGTGGAAAGCCCTGTTCCGAGAATGTCAGCAGATTTCACCGTCCCGCCCTTGCCGGGAAGCGTGACCGTATCGACGGACTCGAACGATTTCCCGAGACAGTTGCGGTAGATATGGAGTCGGTCGCCCTCGCGGTAGAGCAGATCCGTAGTCCCCGAACCGTCAATGTCCGCAACAATCAGGTTCGCGGGATTGAAATCCTTGAAGCCGCCCAAAACAGGCGCGTTGTCCATATAAATTGCCGAACCGAAACGCCCGTGGCCGTAGTTCGGCCAGTAGCATACCTGCGAGAAGCGGACGCGTACGAGGTCGGCGAGTCCGTCGCCCGTCATGTCGGCGGCGAACACCGCCTCGTCGGGAGACTGCGAAACAAGCACGGGTTTTTCGCCCGGCTCGGTAAAATACCTGTAGATGGCATTCCCGTAACCCTTCACGCCACCGGAGAGATACACGCGTATCCTGCCGTCCTCGGCGACGACGACTTCGCTACGTCCGTCGCCGTCCAAATCCATGAACTTTATGTTGGATTTTTCCCAGTCGATCCACGGGACGCTCCCGAACTTCCTGCGCGGCCCAAACTTTCCGGATTCGTCAAGGAAGGATGCACCGGCGTTCGCGCCACCGTTCTCGACAAGCGCAAGAACCCCGTTGCCCTCGACATCGGTAAGGCCGGAAGGTGTACCAGGAACGGGCCTGTCGCCCACTTCCGAAGCAGAAGATAGGCGGCCGTTCCCCAGATTGTGCTTAAAGTACCATTTACCGCCGCAGTCCATGAGCAGGCCGGCGATGCCCTCGCCGTAGAGGTCAACCCATTCGGCGGACGTGAAGCCGCCGGGAATATCGCTCACCGAGCTACTGTCGAATTCGCACCATTCCTTGCCGAGCGCGAACGGGAAATAGCTGAACGTCATCGGCGGAAGGCTCTCGGATTCCGTAGTTCCATCGGTAAGCACGCGGAGCCCGCTCTCGACGACTTTCTCCAGAAGCGAGACCCCGCCGCATCCGGCTGTGTACTGGAAAGAAAGCGACCTGACCCTGTTCCCGTCGGAAAAAAGCGGAGCGGAACCGAAGCCGTGATAGAGCGTAGCGGACTCGCACCTGAGACCGCAACGTACCTCGAATCCGGGCTTGCGGTTCACATAGACGTCGTTACGTTCCGCATAAGCAAACACGAGACCGAGATGGAAATCGTCTGGCGACGGGGAAGTCGTACCCGGGATCTTGTTCCCGTAGAGCACCTGCAGCAGATGGCGGTTCGCACCGTCCGCGCAATAGCGGTAGCGCACGACGTTGCCGAGCGCATCCTCGCTGCGGCTAACCAGGTAGGCAAACACATGTCCGGGGTATTGCGGGTCTTCGATGCGCGATTCCGCAGAGTCGCCATATGTGGACTGGCTCCCGTCGGAACCGAATACGCAGAAGCTTGTTTCACCGCTTGATTCCTTCCTGAATTCGATGCGGGAGAACTGCGATTCGGATTGCAGGCGGTAATGGCGTACCGTTGTCGTTCCGCGTTTTTCCTCGGCGATGCAGACCAGGTCGGCCCCGGAGAGCGTGAACACATCCGAGTCTTCGGAATCCATGTACAGCGGGAGCCTGCGCGAAGTGGAACGCTCTATGCGCGGGCAACCCAGATTCCAGCCAAGGCCGAACGGACCGTTTCCATTCCCGGAATCATAGGACAAAGACACGGGCGGAACAACCCCTTCCCTGTCGGGAGTAAACGGCAGTGGTATGGAAAGCTTAGCGCTACCGGTATGGGCGTCGCAATTGAACTCGCCCTTCGTCCCGCGCAACGCACCGCCGCCACGGCCCGTGCTCAACACGGGACCGCTCAGGAACCACGACTTGTCCTGACTATCCTTCGACTCGCTACCTTTCCGCTGTTCCGACATACACTAGGGGTTATAGAAACGTTACCATTTTTAAGGTGAGGAAGCTTTTTGATTGATAGAACAAATTTTAAGGTGAGGAAGCTTTTTGATTGATAGAACAAATTTCACGACTTCAACGTAATATTCGAATGAATGGGGGAAAAAATTTAAGTAAGTCTATGGCTAGATGGAGGCTTGGATTGTTTGTTTTATTTTCTCTTTTAGTGGTTTAATATTTATTATGCCGTTATGGTATAGCCGTTTTGCCGCATCTATTGCAGGGATTTCGGAAATGATTTCCAGTTTATCTCCCCTTATTTTGTCGCGAAATAAAGTTGCTATTTTACCATAGTTTTGATGATCGATATCAGTAATGTCATAGTGGTGTTTGATGACATCATTTTGCGAAGAAATTAAATAATCTGGAACATTATTGGTTTGAGAAAATTTTAAGCCTATACTGGATAGTTCTTCGGTTGAAATTAAAATATACGATATTTTTTTTAATTCATTTCGATTGAGAGTGGATAAGACTGCGAAATTTTCTATTTCAGTAATATCATTCTCGTCGATTTGCCATAAAGAGAGCGTGTTATGAGTTGTTTTTATATCAGAAAAACAATCTGCTGGGATAAGCTGACTATTTCCGCAAACTTCGGTATTCCAGCGTTTTAAATCAGAAATGACTCGTAAAAACAATTTTTAGTACTCCACTTCTGTTAAAAGATCTCTTTTAAGTGCCGCAATATATTTTCTAATATATGGAGAAGCTTCGTAATCATCCTCACTTAACAAGTCTAGAGCTTCATGAGAACGCCAACTTTCTATAACCATTAAAGCAGCCTCTTGCATATAGTCCTGGCTAGAATGCATTGCGGCTCTTAAAATCAGAAGAAGAACTGACTTTATGTAATCAAAACAATTGTGATTACCCAAAAAGGCAATGATTTTTAATAGACCGTAAATAACATTCTTTGCTTTTTCATCGGTTCGTTTGGAGTACTTCTCAAATAATTCGGCAATCCACATGCATGTGGCAAAAGAATTTTTCAAAGCCTCATTTATGTATTCTATTGCATCGTTTGTAAAACCATCTTCAAAGTCAGATTGAAGAAGCATGCTTACAAATAAGCTTTCTTCTTTTCTTAGATTATCTAGATGCCGTCTGTTTTCAAGTTCAACAGCTTCCGTTGATGTCGAATTTAAATTGGATATAAAAGGAAAAAAAGGCGCGGTGCCGTTTTGGTTGTCGTCATTTTGTCCATATATGGATGATAACAGATCTAAAAACTTGGGAGATATTTCTATAGTTTCCATTCCTTATTCTCCGACAAACATTTTTAAATAGTTTTCGTTCCATAAGGGCACATTGTGATAAAAAGCTGTTGAATCTTCTTTGGTAAATATTTGCTTGCCTAAATCTTTTGTATTGATATCTTGGTTTATAAGAATCTGGCGATTTTCATTAAAAGGAGTAAAAGCTATTGGTTGAATGGATATATTTGAATTGTAAATAATTTCGTAATTGGAACCATTTATCAATTCATTTTTGTAAAAAACACGAGAAAAAGAGAAATCCTGCATCAATGTATCCTGAAACATTGATTTCTTAAAGTTTATTTCGATAAAGGGCCTATAATTTTCCGCCTTAACTGTGTATGATGGGGCGAAAGCCAATCGCCTGATTTTAAAATTCAGCAAATCTTGAATTCGAGATATTTTATCGGCAAATGTGTTGCAAAAATCGGATTCTGTTAGTTCAGTGGTTGAAAAAAAATCAATTTTATTTGCCCGAATCTCCAAAACGCTTGTTTTTAGGGTTCGTAAACCCCAGTCTTGAAACGCCTGCGCTGGAAGAAATACGTTTGAGAGATTTTGCAATAAAACTGTATACAGAGGTTCGCTTGATAAAACAGATTTTATTTGTTCCGCCTTATTTTCATCAAATGAAATTAAGCTGTCCGTAAAAACAGTTCCTCGCATACGAAGTAATTGTTTTTCAATAGCCATGACGTAATCCTCTTGTAAAATGCACTAAAAAAATACAATAATTAAGCCCAAACGACAAAAAAAGAAACACCTTTTTTTTGCTTTTAACTGTTTTTTTGGAAGCATAGGCATAATATTGCTCGATATTCAACCAGCATAGGCAGTTCAAACCACATTCGCCTCAATTATGCAAAAAGCAGTATTTTTTCGAACTACAAAATTATCTGCTATCCATTTGGGGGATAATTAAATAGGCACCATAGTCCATTTTTTAAGCAGTTCAATTTTTGACCGAAATTTCAACATATCGAAAATAAAGCTGATCAGCAAGTGCAACCTCTATTTTTTTATTTACATCATCATAATAAAGTTGCACGGTTTCTGATGTAGGCATCTCTATTTCTTTCCAATGCGAACCTTTATCTATGCTGTATCTTAATATGGTCGGACCAGACAAAAATGGTCCCGTAACAGCAAATGCAATTATTTCATCCGTCACCAAAATTGCTTTTGGAGAATCTGAGGCATGCTTAGAACCTGACAAATTACGCCATTCACCAACCTTTTCAACATGATTTCCATTGGATTTAAGAAGAACAATGCTCGCTTTTCGAGGTTCCGAACGATATATTTTCCCTAAAACCCAATAATTTTCATCATCATAATACATCAATGTAGAATGAACATCCTGGTTCACATCAATAATAGTTGATAACCCATCATAACGATTTATACGCCCAACTTGTGATGTAAAAGCAGGAGTTCCCTTACGAACTATAAAATTTGTATATAAAGGTTCTTCCTCTACATACCAAGAATCATCGGCTATGATTTTATTAATCTGATGAACTTCAGGATTTTCAACATCAAGATTGCCAAATACTGGTATTTCACGAATAAGTAGATCCTGTTCTCCAAACAAGTTCCAAGAATTCCCAAAATCCTCTGATATATAAACAGAAGCCCTTGTTTTTCCTTTCTCATAATTATATAAAAAAATATACTTCGAATACCTAAAAAAACGAGGCATATTTTTTGCATCAGGGAATACTTTCAAATTCCATGTTTTTCCATCATCATTAGATTTTATTGTCACAGGAACAAAAGCGTAACCATCTAGGTCTGAAAATCTATACCCCAATACAGAAATAGAATCCTTATTTTTCACAAAAACATCCAAAGGAATTATTCTGTAATCTAAAACTTTTATTTCTTTTATTTGCATGTTTTTACCATCTAGACAACCAAAAAGATTAAACACTGAGAAAAAAAATAAAAAATTAAATATTTTGTTCAATAAATTCATTTTTTTAGCACCCTTTGTTTCACAAACTCCCGACCCACTCTAATTATTTGCTCAAGTCCAGAGGGTTTCAATAAATCGCCAAAGTCAGGGGTTGTTCCTATTTTAATCAAATCAGAAATTGGAAGATCAAATAAGCCAGCATCAATATATGCAGCCGGATGAGTTCGATAAGCAAAATCCTGAAATACATTCGAATCATTTTCTATTTCACCATTAGTTTTTTGAATTGCAAATTCCATAGATCTTTGTAAATTCACAAGCGTTTTTTCCAACCATTTCTGTCCTTCTGAAGACAAGGAATATTTAGTATCATATTTAAATTTGTGCAAGTACTTATTACCATATACTTCATAATACTTTGGAGCTTGTTCTTCTGGATGCCTTAACTCAAAATCTCTCTTTCTTGCTAAATAATATTCATCAGAGCCCAACAATGTACTAAAATCAGATGGAGGGTCACCCTTTTGGGGTATACGTTTTCCCTTATATAAAATTTCATCAGAAACCTTAGCTTTCGTCTCCTCCAACTTTTGTTTCCATAAAGTTTTATTTTCTCTCGTAAAAGAGTTTATCTCAGAATTAGGCAACGATGTTTGTGCATTTTTCTTGTCCTTGTTTACCTTTGATCCTTTAACATTAGGCAGTCCTCGACTTTTTAATTTTGCAGGCTGAATTTGTTTTTTTCCAGATTGTTTTCGAGGACGTTTTTTTTCACCCTCAAAATCCTCCTGCATACTTTTTCCACAATTAAAAGAGCATCTCGGGTCTACAGGATCTCCAAATATTTGCCAATGACCATTATGAACTAGACTTGGTTCACTTTCTTTTCCATCCTTATCCACCATCCCGACAGGATTCCCGTGCACGTAGGCATAGAGGTTGACCCCGTCCTCAAGCCATGTAGGGTCCGTCGAGACCCATCGTGAGATGTGTGCGGCATAGTAGCGCTGTTCGCAGTAATAGAGCGAGGATTCCTCGTCCTTCTCCTTGCCGGTGTAGCGGTAGCGCTTCCGGCTCACCTCGCTTGCGGTGCGTCCGGCGCGGTAGCTGGTGTCGCCGTAGGGGTAGTATTCCTCGTAGCTGATGATGTTGGCTGATTCATCGAGTTCGAGAGATGCCGAACCGAGATGGTTGTCGAGCTGGTAACGCTGTACGGGGGCAGGACCTGCGACCCCGTTCCCGTTTTCCACGGTCAGGGTTTCCACCAGGGCTATGCGTTTCTGGTCGTCCATGACGTGCAACGTCTCGCGCTCCGTATCCAAGACCCCGTTCACGGTCTTCCGCCATATCTCGAAGCCGCCGAGGTACAGCCTTGTTTCGACAATGCCGTTCTTCTCGACCACCTTGCGAGTCCTTATCCCGCTGCCGTCGTAATTGTAATACGCATCGGTCGTGCCGCGGGTTATGTGGCTCAGCCTTTCGGCGAAGTCCCAGTCCATCGCGCTCAAGTGCGGCATGGAAACCATGCTGCCGTGGGCGTTGTAGGCGAAGCTCGCCGCGGTCTGCCCGACTGCAGTACCGTTGAGGCGGTTGTTATTTTGTGCGTAAGTGTTTGTTCTTGTCCACGCGTTGCCGTTTGCCTGGTGGATTATGGACAAGATATTCCCGACGCTGTCGTATTCCCATTCGCGGGTGTAGTTCCGCATGGCGGAGCCGTCCTGCGGGCTGATTTGTGCGGAATTGTAGCCCTCCGCCTCGGGCTCGCCGTCGGCGTTCACGGAGACGTGCTCGCGGCCGGTAGCCTTTACCAGCCTGTACAGGGCGTCGTATTCGAACTTCTGGCTCGGGCTGACGACGCTGCCGTTGAAGAATATCGTCTGCTGCGCGTTGTCGTCAATCTGCGCGATGTTGCCGGCGGCGTCGTAGGTATAGTTCAGGTCCTGTAAAATATCCGCACCGTTGTTGCGGGTTGTCAAGAGTCGTTTCAGGCGGAATGTCTTCTCGTCGTACGTGTAGCCCGTCGTGGAGCCGTTGCCGTATTGTATCCGCTCGCGCTGCCCCTTCGCGTCGTAGTCGATATTCTGTACAAAGTTCGTGGCGGTGCTTGAGCCGCGCAACTTGACATTTACCGATTCCAGCAGCGAAGCCTCGTTGTACGCAGGCAAAATTTCGCTCGCGGGGATGTTTGCGTTGTGCGGGGTCCTGATGCTCGTCGCTCGGTTCAGCGCGTCGTAGGCGGTCGTCGTCGTGAACGTCTCCGATTCCAGCAGGGCGTCGGGGTCGGCGACGTTCCAGTCGATCTTCGCGTCGTAGGTCCTCGCGAACCGCCTTGCGCTCTCCAGCAGGTTGCCCTTGAAGTCGTAGGCGGCGTTCTCGACAAGCCCGCCCTGGTCGTAAACCTTCCACGCCATTCCGCGCAGGTTGTGCGCCTCGGGGTTCGGCGCGCTTTCGCCGTAGACTGTCCTGCCAACGAGCTTCTCCGCGCCGCCGTTCTCGCTCAGCCACTGTTCCACGGGGCGGCGCAACGCGTCGTACCCGCTGCGCAGGCGGTGGTTCCTCGCGTCGAAACCAAGCACGGGCTTGCCGTCGACGGCAAGCAGCGTCCTGCGTTCCCCGGCGTCCATGCTCGCGGTCCTGCAGACCACCGAGAGCGAGTTGTAGGAGTAGGTCATCACGACATTGCCGCGGGCGTCCGTCACGGAAAGCGGGTTGCCCAGGATGTCGAACACAGTATGCGTGGCGTACTTGCCCAGCGTCCCGTTGTCCGCGACGCCGTAGAACGTGCGGCCGAGTGCGTCCAGGTACTCCACGGAAGGCGTGTCCGCGTACTTCGCGGCGAGCCATGCGGCCCGCCTTTCGGGGTTTGCGGGTTCGCCCCCTGCCGGGTCCGGCGAGCCCCTGTCCGCGTACCAGCCGCTCTCCAGCACGGTGTCGTTTTGATCAAAACTCTTCTGTTCCCACGTGGCGAACTCCACCCTGCTGGACGTCCCGTCCGGCAGGTCCGTGCGCACGAGCCTGTCGAGCGCGTCGTAGTGCAGCACGGGCGTGACGCCGGTCTCGACGATGGCGGGCTCGCTCTCGTAACCGTCGCTCCCGCTGAAGTACGGCTCGTACTGCTTGACGGGATTCCCCGCATTGTTATAGACCGTGCGGCCGGAACCGACCCAGCGGACATCCGTCCCGCTGTCCTTCTCGACGACAACGCCGTTTTCGAGCGCTTTGTACTTGCCGGGTTCCGCGACAGCCTTGGCGAGCACTATGCGGCCCGCGCCGTCCGAGTACTCGACGGACTCCAGCCACCTGCACGCGGACGAGCCGTGCGCCTCGCGGCGGCGGGTGCGCACGTGTATGGGCGTACCCGAGGCCTCGAAACAACTGAAGTCGTAGATGAACTCTTCCGTGGGGCTGTCGAGCGTGTCGCCCTCGGCCCGCCCCGCCTTGCCCATCAGGGCGACCTTCGATACCAGCCCGAGGGGAGTCCAGTCCACCGCGGTCCGGTTCCCGTTCGCGTCCGTCACCATCCTCGGCGACATGTAACGGTAGTCGTTGTCGGCGGAGACCGTGTTCCCCGCGGCGTCCGTGACGGATTCCACGAGCCACGAATGCGCGTCGTAGGCGACCGCCGTGACGTTCCCGAAAGCGTCCTCGATTCCGCAGGGGCGGTAGAAGTCCGACGTCGCGCCAGTCGCATAGACGTTCCTGCCGGAACGGCGGTACCAGTCGCCGTCGCGGAGGACATATCCCGCCGCCGTCATGTCGGCGGAAGTCACGGAAGCCCCGTAGATTTGTGAAAGTTTCTGCGACTCGAATGCGAGCCCGTAGCGCTCGTAGGCGAGTCCGGCCAGGCCGCAGGTGCCGTCGGTGCGCGGCGAAGAAAGGGCGTTGTCGTAGAAGACGACATCCTCGCGGGTCAGAATCTTTCGGGGGTTGGTCGCGTCCGCGAACAGCGCGTTCAGGGATTGCACGTTCCCCAAATCGGACACGGAAAGGCCCTCCATCTCGTAAGAGGCTGTCCTTTCCTGGAGGCCCATGCGGAACCGGCCCGAAGTCTGTCCAAAATCCTGTGTATAGCGCGTCTCGGTGAACGTCGCGTAGCTCCTGGTCTGCCCCGTCCATACGGCATCGGGCAGGCCGTCCGGCTTGGAACCTCCGCGGCCGTACCAGACCGAGGCCGCGAGGAGCGGCCGACCGTACGCATCCGTATCCAACGTAAACGAGGCGTTCGTGCGCGGCGCGTCGTCGGCAGATTCGCGGAAAGAGTATGTCTCCGATTCCTGTATGCACTGCCAGCAGGAACCGTTACGGAACCTGTCACCCGGCAGGCGGGCCTCCACGATGAATTTCGACCGGTAGGTCCACGATGTCGTGGAATATTCCCTGGTTTCTGTCCCGTCCCTGATGACGGAAAGGACCTTGCGGCTTTTCGGCATTCCCTGCAACGAGCGGCAGCCCTCCTGCCACTGGCGGGTCGTCATCGCCCGGGCGCAATCCAGCGCGGGCTTCTCGGACGGACGTCCCAGGTAAAATTCGCTCCTCGTCTCGCGCATGTCCTGGTCGGTTTCGGGGTCGGTGCCGCACTCGTGCTCGCGCACCACCACGGAGCCGAAGCCCCTGAACTCCCTGAAGTCCGGGTCGTGGTAGCCGTCGCGGTAGGCGTAGGTCTCGGTCCGCTCCCAGCCCGTGACGAGGTCCCTCGACACGACCTTCGAGACGCACTGGACCACGTAGGGCAGTTTCGTAGTCCACGGGTTCCCGGACAGCCTGTCCTTGAGGTAGTAGGCCGTGCTCGGCGTGTATTCGATTTCGACCTGCGCTCCGGTCCCGTTCGTGTAGCCCGACATGACGTTGGTCCGGCCACCGCCCTGCAACGGCAGGTAGCGCGGCGAAGCGGAAGAATCGACGGACAGCGGGGAGCCAAATACTATCGTCGAAAGCCCGGTCCCGAGGACGTCCGCCGACTTCACGGTCCCGCCCCTGCCGGGAAGCGTGACCGTATCGACGAACTCGAACGACCTGCCGAGACAGTTGCGGTAGATGGACAGCCTGTCGCCCTCGCGGTAGAGCAGGTCCGTAGTCCCCGAACCGTCAATGTCCGCAACGATCAAGTTCGCGGGATTGAAATTCTTATAGCCGCCCAGGAGGGGGGCGTTTTCCATATAGATCGCCGAACCGAAACGACCGTGGCCGTAGTTAGGCCAGTAGCATACCTGCGAGAACCGGACACGCACGAGGTCGGCGAGACCGTCGCCCGTCATGTCGGCGGCGAACACCGCCTCGTCGGGAGACTTCGAGACAAGCACGGGCTTCTCGCCCGGCTCGGTAAAGTACCTGTAGATGGCATTCCCGTAACCCTTCATGCCGCCGGAGAGATACACGCGTATCCTGCCGTCCTCGGCGACGACGACTTCGCTACGTCCGTCGCCGTCCAGGTCCATGAACTTTATGTTGGATTTTTCCCAGTCGATCCACGGGACGCTCCCGAACTTCCTGCGCGGCCCAAACTTTCCGGATTCGTCAAGGAAAGATGCACCAGCGTTCACACCACTATTCTCGACAAGCGCAAGAACCCCGTTGCCCTCGACATCGGCAAGGCCGGACGCGGCACCGGGCACGGGCCTGTCGCCCACTTCCGAAGCCGGGGACAGGCGGCCGTTCCCAAGGTTGTGCTTGTAGTACCACTTGCCGCCGCAGTCCATGAGCAGGCCGGCGATACCCTCGCCGTAGAGGTCCACCCATTCGGCGGACGTGAAACCGCCGGGAATATCGCTCACCGAGCTACTGTCGAATTCGCACCATTCCTTGCCGAGCGCGAACGGGAAATAGCTGAACGTCATCGGCGGAAGACTCTCGGATTCCGCAGTCCCGTCGGCTAGTACACGATGCCCGCTCTCCACGACCTTCTCCAGAAGCGAGACCCCGCCGCATCCGGCTGTGTACTGGAAAGAAAGCGACCTGACCCTGTTCCCGTCGGAAAATAGCGAAGCGGAACCGAAGCCGTGGTACAGCGTCACGGACTCGCACCGGAGCGAGCAGCACACGTCGAAACCGGGCTTGCGGTTCACATAGACATCGTTACGTCCCGCATAAGCAAACACGAGACCGAGATGGAAATCGTCCGGCGATGAACTCGTAGTTCGGGAAACCCTGTTCCCGTAGAGGACCTGCAGCAGATGGCGGTTCGCGCCGTCCCCGCAGTAGCGGTAGCGCACGACGTTGCCGAGCGCATCCTCACTGCGGCTAATCAGGTAAGCAAACACATGTCCGGAATACTGCGGGTCCTCGATGCGCGATTCCGCGGAGTCGCCATATATAGATAGGCTTCCGTCAGAGCCGAACACGCAGAAGCTTGTTTCACCGCTTGATTCCTTCCTGAATTCGATGCGGGAGAACTGCGATTCGGATTGCAGGCGGTAATGGCGTACCGTTGTCGTCCCGCGTTTTTCCTCGGCGATGCAGACCAAGTCAGCGCCGGAGAGCGTGAACACGTCCGAGTCTTCGGAATCCATGTACAGCGGGAGCCTGCGCGAAGTGGAACGCTCTATGCGCGGGCAGCCCAGATTCCAGCCAAGGCCGAACGCCCCGTTTCCATTCCCGGAATCATAGGACAGCGACACGGGCGGAACAACCCCCTCCCTGTCAGGAGTGAACGGCAGCGGTATGGAAAGCTTAGCGCTACCGGTATGGGCGTCGCAGTTGAACTCGCCCTTCGTCCCGCGCAACGCACCGCCGCCACGGCCCGTGCTCAGCACGGGACCGCTCAGGAACCAAGACTTGTCCTGACTATCCTTCGACTCGCTGCCTTTCTGCTGTTCCGACATTTCCTTATTTCTATGCCTTACAGAATCGTAGAATTCGCAACACCTTCAATTATCCCTACACCTTCGAGCTTTTCTTCAGAAGCTTCAAAGACCTTTTTCAATCTTGCCAGGTTTTTCCTTATGCGAAAATCAGTTTTCACCTTGTTAATGGCGTATAGATAGCAATCTGTGAAACTGGTTTCAACATCCAACATGTTGTCGATCCCGTTTTCCCTTAAACGGAGTGCGTTGTCCAACTGGTCTTTTCCCATAGGAGCTATGACGAAGTCAACCCCTTTATAAATGCATTCCTTGATTGTTGCCAAACCGCCATGTATAAAAGCGCAATATATTTTCGGAGATGACAAAATCAAACGCTGGGGAACCCAACCGGCTACGGTCACATTGTCAGGAAGTTTCCATTCTGTTGTCCGCAGTAGTTTTTCTCCGACAGAAAGAAGCAGATGACACCCTTGCATTTGAGGGGCATCCATCATCCTGACAAGTTCTTCAAACATATGTTTCGGTTTTTCGCCATAATCAAGTATTTGTGACCCAGCAGTTGCAAAAATAATATTGTTATGCTGATTCAAAAAATCGTTCCAATATGCTTCTACATCATCTGTTTGGCTATTCGCAACAAGATTATTGTCGTTTGTTACGTCATCTAAAAGAGGGGTAATGCACGGTTCTACATAGTGGACCAATGGACCGTGAACATAATGTTGATAGTCGAACTCCTTGGGACATGGAATCAGTTCATGGAATGTTGTCAGCGGCTTGACAAATTCATCATATACAGTTTCTTTTCTTTGTTCTACATAATCCGAGAAATTATTCCACACGAATGCAAAAATTCCTTTTTTCATTGAGTCAATGAAAGCCATCAGGTTTTGAATTGCTCGCATGGCTGGATCATTTTCAGGATGTCTCAGATATGTCGTGGATATGATGACCTTCACTCCATATTTGCGATGAATAAGCAAGCTTTCCAGAGATGTAAAATAACCGGACACAAGGACATCGGGCCTATCGTTTCCATTAAAAATAAAGTCAAGGTCACCGTTTGCTATTCGTAATACATGTTCGGGCTTCCAGCGTCCCTGGGGTGTTGTTTGACTTTCGTCAGTATATCCCAAAGGGTATAACTCTCTGAAAATTTCATGGTATTGCACATTCTCATCAAATGACTTCACTAGGGCGCGGCAATCCAGTATTCCCATATAGGCGACTTGATTTCCCCTGTTAAGGAGTTCCCTGGCCCAGACAAAAGTCGGAAGCCAATGCCCTTGTTCTTTATAGACATCCGGCCAAAAAAGAATTTTCTTTCCCATTATCAAGCCTCCTCGTTGATGCTATTGACAAGCGCATATTTATGTACAAATATCAAGTCTTCAATGTTTGCGGGTATAGAACCATCGGCAACTTTGATTGCGATAGAATATCCTTCGTTAATATTGACTTCCTTTTCTTCCCATAAGGTTGATGAACTTGATTGTTCTGCATCAAATCCAAAATAATCCCTAGTTTCATCAACACTACTCGATAGAATATTTATCGTCAAAGCTTCTTTCACGCCATTCTTGAACCGACAATATGCCGACAATCCCTTAAGAACGCCTTCAGCTCTTGCGATGGCGGGGAAATGTTCCTTTTTGAAACTTATCGAAATTTCTTCCCCGTTGCGCAACCGATCCAATGCACCAGAATCAATCGCACTAAGACGAATTGCGGACTTTCTAATTCCCCAACTATTAACAATTTTTTGTTTCACTTCTCCAACAGCAGAGCCATTTCTTGCCGTATAGCTTACATGCAAGATGACGTCAGAAATAGATTCGTAGTCAAACTGTCTGAAATCTGAAGGCAATTCCAATCTCCAAGACGAATCAACTCCAGCGCCTTCAAATGGGAGGTACCGTTCATCGCGGAAATCAAAATTGAAAACGCCAGCATAGGCTTCCGCCTGACTAGAAGCAATCGTTGTAATCCCTATACGGCTAGGCAGGTAATCTCCAGTTTGGTCACAACTGTCTGTCAAGGGTTTCTTACGGATTCTATTGCTCAGCAAACTCAACTTGGCGTTGACACCCTGTCCCGAAGAGGCATTACAGTGTATTTCCAAACGGACACCACGAATACGGCGATATGTCTGTCCTGGGAAGTCCAGATCGAAAAGAACTTCTGGCATATTGAAAACGCATTCACCATCCGTTTGAAGTTTAAGCAAGGCTTCCGCATCAATAAGAGAAAGCGGCACAGCACGGTTGATTTCCAGTTCGCGCTTGTTCTTTTCGTGATATGCAGATTCCATCGCTCTCAAATCGTAGAGCAGATGATCCCCGGCGAGAAGTCCCTTTCGGAGTCCATCCCAGTAATCATTCTTGATAAAACTTGCATCGGAATCAGTCAGGCCCAATTCAAACCGATAACACATTTCGGCACGTTTGGCAAGTTTGACAGCCAATTTGAAGAAGGACGCATGAAGTTGCCCCAATTGCGTCACCATCCACGAATACAGTTCCTGGTTAGTGAATCGATCCGTCATGAACTCATAGACTTCGTCCATTTGTTCAATCTGCCGTTCCAGATTCGTCACTTCCTTTTCGGCCATCTGTATCCTAATTTCCATGGAAACAATTTGCTTTTCAATACTGTCAATCTCTGAATTCGCAAGCTCCGCTTGAAGTCTCCATTCGGCAGAGCGACGTTCATACCCTGCTTGCGTCTGAATTTGATTTGCCTGGTTTCGGGTAATACCAGCATCAATTTGAACAGACGAGGCTATATGGCTCAACACAGCAGCAAATTTCGAACCGCCAGCAACGCTCATTGAAACTTCCGGTCCGCCCCCCACATTTCCAAGACCGCCCACATTCAGATCCGGCATTAGAGACCTTACTGCGGCTATGCGATTCATGTCACAGGCAATTGATTCCTGTTTTGAAGCATCCCTTTGCAAGGCTAAGGCTTCACTTTCTCTATCAGAGATTTCTTCTATATCTTCATAAAATTTTTTCCTAATTTCGACAACATCCTTATTCTTTTTTAACGATTCTAACTGGTTTTCAAGATCTTTTACCTGGAAATCCTTAAGCTCTCTAGACAAGGTAAGAATTTCCTGTTCGTGGCGGGTCCGCATTAGAGAAAGAGCTTCAGAATCTTTTTTCTCCAATGCCGACATAAACGCACTCGAAAGGGATTGCAATTCATGCGTTACATCAAGCGCCTTTTGGATCATCACCTGGAATCGGTACAAAGGAAGTGGCGCAGAGCTTTCGGACAATGCATCCGCAATGGACACTCCCGCAGCCCGCGCTTTTACCAACAAGGCGGGATCAATCGGTGGTTCGTAAAGAGCAAGAGTTCTTTTTACTCCTTCGATATTCAAGCTATTACGTATTTTATAGAGTCTATCCGCAACAGTATCCCAATAGCCAAGAAGTTTGTCGTTTCTCGGAACGCTAAAGTAGAATACAGATGAGAATATATTCGTCAAAGTTTTGTTCTTGTCGTTCGGCTTGCCTTGCGGGGTCTTACGTTCCTCGCTCCTAGTCGTGACAAGAGAATCCTCAATTTCAACATAGACATTGGCAATGGCCCCCTCCTTTTCTAGAAGGAAGTCATTCACATTCATTTCCTTGACAACGAGATAATCCGAGGCTTCTATATTTCGAGGGCCAAGAACTTCCGCCGCCAAAACATATAACTGAATGGCCTCATTTATACTTTCCATCGTATCCTGGGTAAACAACTCGTCTGCCCAGGCAATCAAGTTGTCCAAATACTTCATGACGACATATTTTTGATAAGCCGCCATGCGGTAACGGGCTATCAAATGAGGGTTGAACGGATCCCGTTTCCATTTATCTACAAGGCTTTGAAGCGAAATTACATTTGGCAATAAATCATATTCCGTTGGCTTGCTGATAGTCTCTAAAATAGAGTCATCTGCATTCCTGTTGGCAAAAAACGGCAGGAATCTCCAGAATCTCGCTCCTTTAGGCAAACTTCTCGACCAGCGTTTCGTGATTTCGTAATCATTCAAATCCAGTCTGGGGTCGAAAACCATCCTGTACCACTTCAGCGCTTCTTCGTAGTTCTGTTCCTGGAACATCTTCTCGGCAAGCAACATGGGAACATGGAAAAAGAGTTCCCAGTTATAAATGGCGTTAGAGGTTCCAAAGGAGAAATCGATCATCGGAACCGGATATGGGCGAGCAATCATTTTCGCCGAAGGTTTATAATTGAGCGAGAACAGAGATTGTCCCAAGTCCCAGGCTTCCCAGTCTCCCGCTATATAATAGCCTAAATAAACACTAAAATAATAGTTGTAGTATGAATAGGAATAGTAATAACTATCCGAAACAGGTAACGCCTGCGTTTCTCTGTTGAAAAGCGACTCATCACCTCCATCCCGATAGCGCTTGTAGAATTCAGCAACTAATGGATGGGAAATCAGTTCGAACTGATACTTTGTCGAGCCCTCGTCAGAAATTTTATGCACCAAGAAGGAATGCTGACCATCCATATAAAAGAAGGGTAAATCTTCACCTGAATAGAATGCAAAGTTGACCGGTAAGACGCGGAAAAAGCCAGGTGTATTTTCCAGAATCTGGTTACCCACTGAGAACGAGAGTCCATCATACCCACAGACATGTTTATCCCTTTCTACCCAGCAATTTCTTTCTAGATAGCATTTACCCGGAGGAAATTCGTTGACGTTTCGAGGAGTCACAGCGGGAGCAAGATACGCAACATCACGACCATCTACCCATACCTGGATAGAGCCAGTTTCTTGAATAAACTGTTGGTTCTTGTCTCGAAGAACCTTCACTTTCCTTTTTTCCGTGGTTATCTGATCACCAAAATTGGCTGAACTTGTCTGAACTTCCGACACATCTTTATAGTAGGAGCGGAAGATATTGACCTGAATATACTCCGACGAACCGGAATCCACCTGAAAATGATAACGATAGTCAATCTTCTCGCCATCTTCTAGAAAGATTTCACGCTCCCGTCCATACTTGTCAAAAACCGCATTCTTTGTTGTTTTAACAGCACTCCATTTATGACCGTCATAGTAAGACCAATTCAAGCGAATTTCAACTTGATTCGATATATCCATTGATCCGCTCGATTCAGCTCCATCTTCTTTTTTACTGATAACGAACGTTGGCCATGTAAGGTAAAGCCGTTGATTCATCAAAACCGGAATAACTACTTCAGCGTCAATCTCCAGATCCAAGGATTCCCACGGTTCCCATTCTCCTGAATAAAGCGCCTTGGCCTTATATTTCCGGATGAAGAAATGATGCGGTTCACCCCTTGTTCTGCCAACAATATGTAATGTATAAAGTATTCCATCACCACCGCCGTTTTCCTTAGTAGCACCAAGAATTTCTATGCCCGATATCTCGTACATTTTCTCAAGATAATTTTCCAATGCGGTGTGCATTGCTTCGGGCTCATTTCCGACTTGACGGATTTCATCTTCAAGTTCTTTGAAGAACGGACTCTTGTCATCTCTTAAATCAGTCTCTATCCAGTTTTCCGCATACAGGAACACCTTACGGTTCGCTTCCCACACGCGATAATTGCGCATCCATTCCCAATTTTTACGTTGTTCTTCGCTCAGGACGAAGGAACCTTCTAGACCAAGTTCCACCCTACTGACGAACTGTTGAATGGAGTTCAAGGCTTGTCTTATCCTTGAAACACTCATGTCGGGTTCCATTTCAACATCAATTAAGTAGTAGGAATAAATATCATTGGCATCGAAGAATCGTTGAGACTTACATTCGTTATCCTGCGAAATGAAGCAAATATAACTTACAAGAGCATCTCTTCTTGATTTTCGCAAGGCATCGTTTACCGGAGTAATAAACGCCAGCCAATCACTTGATGTTCGTTTGCTCTTTATCGACTCGTTTAATTTTTCAACAGCTTCGCGATAATCTGCAATTTCATTTTCCCCAACCAAGTCGTCGGCAATCAAGATTTGCAGAGTGTCCATGTCAATAGGAGCTTTCTTATAGACTTTCCAATAATTGCAAATCAGTCTCCATTCTTCTGGTTCTAGAACCCAATTTTGTGGGGCGTAAACATCAGCGGTTTCTAGGCCCGCAATTTCACGCAATTGTCTTTCGTTCAAATTCCATTTTTCTACAAGGAAGTCAGGAGACAATCTGTCATAAATCCATGAAGAACCAAAACATCTAGAAACTTCAAAGCAGCAGATCAACTTTGCAAAAGAAGATGATATCGGAGCCGTTCCTGCAAACATGCTCCCATCTGCAGGATATTTTTTCCAATCCCAATCATCACCATCAATTCCAAGAGAATTTAAAGGAAATGATTGATATAGATTTTCTAGCCCAATGTTGCCATAATCAATCATTTTTGTATAGCTGTAAATCAAAGCCGTTTTAGACAACAAAGCATAAGCCTTAATTCCAACCTCAAAATTATCATCAGATTTTAAAACACCCAGCCAATCAACAAAAGCCTTATTTGAGGCGGATTGTTCGACGCTATAAAGATTGTCATACAAAAGCGTTTCGCAAATACTGCGATTAACTCCAAATTCAAGAGTTAGTCTTTCAAGAATTTCATTCTTGGCAGCATTGGCACAGGCTAAAATACCGACAATATTTTTCGCCCATTTGTCTCCACCCATGCTTTCATCGGCAAACAAATTTGAAATTTCATCTTCATAATTATCACCAAAAGCATTGCGTAGCCAAGCCTTCAATTCTTCCAAGTTACCATGTACAACAGCAACATTCAGGTTGTCACTTTCAGCAATTTCATTTTCGCATAGTCTAGTTATCACATCGGCAACAGGAATGCCATTCCACAAATCAGCAAAATCAGAAACATTTTGCTTAACCCATTCATAAAAAGCATTCCTTGATTCGACAGACGCTCTTATTTCAGGAAACTCACGTTCAATTTCTTCTTGCTTCTCAGCCCAGACCGTATCGCAAATTTCCAACAGAGAATCTTTCAGGGCATGGACAAACTGTTTTGCTTTATTTTTTATTGCAGGAGAAATAGGCAAGGCCAAATAAATAAGGCTATCAACATCCAAAGGAGAATTCAAGATATCCTTAATTTTCAGGAAACACTCTATACGGTTTTCCAGGTTCCATTCTCTAGCCGATGGATTTCCTAGCAAGAAACTCAGCAATTCAAATTTTTGTACAGAAACTCCAAGTCGTTTAGCAAACGTGGATATTCGATACAACATTTTAAGATTTTTTCTAAAATTGTTGGAGAATGATTCATTATCCAATTCCAAAGCATACAACAAATCAGCTTGACTTACGCCAAGAGAAACAGAAGCCTTTTCAAGAAGCCTGCACTTAACATCTTCTTCATTTTCAGTTCCTTCGCTTTGGTTTTCTTCATTCTCTATTTCGTCTTCGATAAAAACATCTGGATAAACACAAGAGAACAACTCGTCTTTATCACATACCCAAGCTAATATTTCGCTAACAGATGCCGAAGTAAGAGTCTTCAAGTGCGCGACACGGTCAATATCTTTCAAATCCAAATTAAAAACAAGCAAAATATCTTCGTTATTCCATCCAAGCAAGCGTTTCAGACGAACAAAACGAGAAACCTTACGAGCAAACGATTCAGATATATTTTCTATGCAGAAAGCGCTTATATCGCCCAACTGGTATGCATTCGTTGTAGCCGTAATTCTGACGCCTTCTTTTTCAAATGTTGGATAAAGCAATATCTCCTGAAGGTCTGTCATGGATAGACCGCATCTATACAAGAAGACAGAGGCATTGGAAAGAACATCGCTCCATAATCCCGTTACTACAGTCGCCTTGTCTGGGCAAAGGACCGTATTTTCATCATAATTCAAGCCCCATAATTCATAAACAGGCCGTAATGAGATTTCACCACCAGTTGCATCGTCATATTCAGGCAAGCGCAAAGCATCTATTAGTGAAGGAGACAGTCTCAAAGTCGTATAATGATATTCATCGTCTGGGTTCTTCTGTGCTAGAATCAAGTCACTTACGGAAAGAGAAACATTTTTTAATAAGGCCGTCATTTTTTCTGCATGAAAATTCCTAGGCAAATCCATGGGATAAACGGAATCCACAAGTTTTGCATAAGCACTATCCAAATTTCCTGCAAATGCAGGTTCGGCACGCAGCTCGGCTTCGCTTCTATGGTCGGTATTATAATCCAGTTCACCTAACGATTTAGGTACTGCTAGACATTCAAGTAATTCCACTACAATATCAATCGTTGGCAAAGCAGTTTCTGCATTTTCCTTACTCAACAGAAGATTCCATATATCTGGGCGTCGAGTTTTTAATATTCTGTACCCTTCTCCCTTCAAAAAATCCAGCAAATCCGTAAGATAGGCTGAAGGGCTCAGGACTGATTGCCCCTTCAAAGCGGCATTTCTGTTCAATGCGCCGAACAGGTTTTTCCAGTTTGCAATTACCGGCTGTTCAATCCTACTCGGGGCGACATTCCCTTGCCCATTTCGATCTGAACTACCAGATCTTGTTTTAGACATCCCCCTAGAAACTGATGGAACCGTTTCGCCTTGTTCTGTAAGGGAACCGTAATATTTCGCCATCTGCAGGGACACTTCGGACGTGTACTGCGCGGCCAAACAGTATATCTGCTTGGCATTTTTCATCGTATCAAGTCCTGCATGGTGAGCCGCAACAAACTCATCTTCCGAAGTCTGAGCAATTTGATATGCGGATTTGATTCCCTGATTCAGTAAATAGACAATGGAATCGTAGTCTGTCGTCAGTCGATACAGCCTTTGCAATGTTTTAATATAATCTTTTAATATTGCTCCAGTTAACGTAAATTCGGTCTGTTCTTCCTCGCTTAAATTATCTCTATAGTTTTCTAGAGACTCTTCAATATTTATTGAATGCGTTTCAACGAAATCATCTAAGACGTCTTTATCGAGCGAAAAAAACTTCCAACTTTCATCGAGCAGCAATATTTGTCCAATTGCTTTCCACCCAATATAATCAAACGTATCAAGTAAACCAGAATCTTCAGGCCTCTCAATTCGAGATAATCTCAAAAGAAGAGCGTCCTGCGGAAACCACGAGATTATCAGTTTTTGCAATTTTATTTTATACAAGGACTTTTGTTCTTCTGCAGTCGTCCCCGAAAACGACACAGGCAACGCAAGTTTCTTTTCGTCGCTTCTCTCTTTATAACTTGATGAAATGTCTTCAACTAAACCTTCCCACTGTTCCTCAGTAAGACACAACAGGATCTTCAATGAAGGCTCTGTAGATTCTTCATCTGGGACATTACTTCCAGATAGTTGCTCTGCAACACGAACAATCGTTTTGTATGCTTCACGAATTCCATCTGAAAAATTTTGAAAGAATTTTTTCAGGTCAAAAACAAGTTTCAATCGCGAATATTCATCAGTAGTCAACGATACATTCAAATCAGGATTTTTTACATCTTCTAAAAAAGAGTCAATATCCGCTTCCGAATCATAGAATTGCTTTAGCAGGATATCTACTTTGCTGTCCGTATCCGTTTCAGCGCCGGGTTGGATTTCTGATTTTTCCCACAAATTCAAAAGGTCCCGAGCGTTCAAATCGGCACTTTCCCTTTCAGAAGCCGTTGACACGCCCTGCAAGCGTTCCCAAAATTCGACAAATTTAGGAATATCCGTTTCAGAGGAAACTAAAGACAGAGCAACCGCTTCCAATAGATGGTTCTGTACATCTTGACGATTCGCAGCTTGAAGTTTGGGAATATTGTCATATCCTTTTTGGCACAATGCAAAGCAGCCTGATGCGTATAAAAGTAAATCCTCCGAATCAAATGAATCCGAAAGAAGTTTCTCGGCTCGATAGACGATTTCGTAAGCTCTAAAATAAGCAACAACATCCTCCTGATTTACGCTTTCCCTAAAACCAGGCAATACATTTCTAAATGAATAATCGACAAATAGGTGTATTTTATCTTCTTTTTGACTAACCTGGTTGTCTTCTCCATCACGGATAAATTCATTCATTACTGCAGAAAGATATACGCTCAAGGCATTTTCAAGTTCGGCGAATTTAGAGAATCTTGAAATCGACACGGAATCAATCGTAAAGTTTATTTCCTGTCGACGAGATGCGCCCAGGACAAGGTTTGAACAATTCCATTTCGATGACCAGATTTCAGGAAGTTCCAAGTTTCCGTCTGGATTTAAAAAGAATTTTGCAAAAAGGCAAACTTGGTCTTTCGGATTATCTGGACTTGGTTCTTCTATACGGCGAGGCAGGCTTAACGGAGAGTAAACTATCTCGTAGTTACCATTATCGTCTGTTATCGCAAATTCGGAATTCAGTCGGTGGTATTGGAATGCGTTACGAGCAAAATCCAAACAGAACGCCTGTACATAAACATCCTTCAAAGGCCGACCAGAATTATTTACAACACGTCCATAAACTACATAATTGTCATCTGTCTCGGGAATTGCAAGGGGAATTATGATGGAAACATTTTCTTCCGTTTCTGACGGGTTGTCCAAACTAAAACTCTGTAACAACTTTCCTTTCAAGTCATATACATAAAGTACCAAGTTGGGCGTTTCCCGATTCAAGTCATCCCTTTGGAAAGACGCTTTTGTGTAAGATAATTCAAAGGAGCCGTCAGACTTAAGGATTGCACTATTCAAATAGTAATTAATCCCATCATTGTAGTCATACGCCTTGACCGCACCAGTCACCAGGGGAAGCCCGCTATCGTATGCAACCGTTCCCCTAACAATCCATACTTCTTGTGGCGGGGCATCTTGTTGCTCTTCGTCAATTATAATAGAAAATGTCTGCTGGCTCTCAAATGCCATTGTATTCCTTGACTCCCAAACAACATTTCCTTGATAGTCGAACACCTGTATCTTGACGTCTGGATGTTCTATGGAAGAATCCCCATTCTGGAAACTGGCGCTGGAATAAGTTATTTGGTAAGTTCCATCCCCATTAACTCCGGATTCGCCCAGATAATACCACGTCCCATTACAAACATGAAACGCTTTTATGATTCCTGTGGTGAAGAGTGTTCCGTCAAGGTAGGTTATCCTACCAGAAATTGTCCAAGTGTAGGGAACTGGAAATGTCATATTTTTTTCACCTTATAAAAACCATTATGTAATATACATCAAAAAATAGAACAAAGTAAAAAAACACAATCGTTGATAATTATTTTACATCAAGAATCATTTTGTAGCGAGACGAAATAATTTTCTTATGCATAGAGGCAAAGTCACACTCAATTTTATCACATAAATTATGTTCTAATCGCTCGGGGTAATAGCCATCTTCGCTAAATTTATTTTAGGCAAAAGTTCGTCTCGTATATTCAACAAAACTCTAATCCCACTTTTTACTAATAATCGGTTTTTCAATTAAAGATTCCTTGTATTCGGCTCGCCCGCTTCCCTTTTTACATATTATCATCACCACTCAAATTCATCAATGTTTTCATTAGTTGCGAGGTACGCTATCGCATTGGCACCGATATGGGACTCATCCGACTGAATCTGGTTTATAAAATAACGTAAGCACTTGAGCTTAACATCAGAAGACAATTCTTGAACAAGCATAGAACCAGCACAAATAGTCAAACGATAACCATTCATATCCGACGCCTGATCTTGAAACTGCGAACTCGAAAAGCCAAGCGTGAAGGAGCCATCGGAAGAAATACCCGTTTCCGCAATCGTTTGAAAAACGCCATTCTTCAGGTTATCGGCATACACCTTACCCTCGTAAAATGGGATGCCGTTTTTGTTGAGCGTTCCGGAAACAATCCAATAGTTAGGTACGGGATAGGGCATTACAGCTCCTTTGTTATAGTCTTAAATCTATACACGAATTGCCGCCCAGTCAATATTTTTGATACAAAAATATCGATTTATTTATTTTTCGCCAATATTTTTTCGCAAAATTTTAAATTTCAAAAATTTGAATACGCTTTGAATACGGCAGGAGAACCCTATAGCTCTATATAAAAAGTATCGGCAAACAATTACTAGTATCAGCCTTTACTTCCGCGAACTAATCCCTTTTGCAGAACCCGTTGCGGAGCTTTAAAGGCACTCTGTATTCGAGAGGCATCCTTATAATCAATCCGATGCAAAGAAGCGTACTTGAAAACAAACCAAACCATGGCATTTTTCGCTATCACAGATGTATCATCGGCATCACAAAATTTCTTTATTTCGTCAACATCCAGTTCCTTACTATACCACATCAAATTTTCGTACTTGACAATTTGGGAAGCAGGTGTATCTAACTTATCGCACACACTAATAACAATTTCACGTAATTTTTCAGAACCAAGCGAAAACCTTATTTTTTCAAGAATAAATAAAATTACCGCAAAATTCATATTCCAAAAACATATTTTCGCATACTCTTTCTTTTCAACATCCGATTTTAAGGTTGAATCCTTTTGTTCCGCCTTTTCAATACAATCTTTAATGTATGAAATAATTTCATCCTGATTTTTTTCAGGTTTGATTAGATTCAAGAAGTTGCTCAAAAGCCTTAGCATCACATTCATTGCTTTATCATACAACTGCATCAGCTCCATTTTAGGTAAAGAGCCTGCTCTATTTTTTATTATTTGCCCCAGCACTTCAACAGTCTTGAAAGAACGACGCAAATCTATAGCCAACGTGTCACTAGGTTCCTCTATGGGTCGATTTTCTTGTTCGCTTTTTCTCGCCAAATCCTTCTGACGATTTTCTTCACTTTTTCCAACATCAAAATGTGATGGCAAAATCCGGCTAGCTTGTTTATCAAAAAAGACAACATCTTCTTTTGTCAAACTTGCGGGACTCTCCTGCTTAAAGAAATTATCGCAGAGTTCTAGCAATTTCTCAGGAAGAATTCCCTTTTTTGTATGATGCGCAATAAAAATGGCAATGTATGCATTTTCATCTAGATGAAGATTATTTGTTATTTCTTCTATATCGTCCTTAAATCTTTCATCAGATTCCTCCGCAAAGAACTTTCCAGCAAAGAAATAATACAGGTATTGATACGCAAAGGAGCACAAGCCTAAACTGCTTTTCCTTAAGATTTGCGCTTTAAAAAGGACTTTTACAAACCGATCTTTATTTAATGTAAAATTATACTCCGAACAATATTGACCGAAAAATTCTTCAAATTCAGCTTCTGAAATTTCACTTTTTTTCTTGCGATATAGAAAATATGCGAAATGCGTCAAGAAGTTTAAATATGTCTCTATATCCTCCGACGCAACTTTTTCCTTTTTTAAATAGAAAAAAAGTAACGCCTGGTAGCAATATCCCTGCGACGATATTTCCTGATCAAAGGGCTTGTGAGATTCCACAGTAACAATAATTGACAAAATAAAGAACGGATATGAAGGAACAATACCTCTTCCTAATGCCTTGCCTAAAACGGCATCAATCAAACTATTTTTCTCATCTCGTTCCTTGTTATTTATTTCTATTATTTCATCCTGCTTATCGGTCAGAGAAATCCATTTTGTAATCAGTTCATCTCTTTGTGACGGATTATATTCCTGAATGATATACTGAGAATAAATAGAGACTAGCGATGCATTTTTCAAATCCAATGTAAATACATCATCAACAACTAGGACAACCCGTTCATAATTAGATATTGCGTTTAGAATATCGTCTTTATTCTTTGCATAATGAAAATCATCAATTAGCAATACAATTTTATTTACAGGTATTGATTTATAATCACATTCACTTATATATTGTTCAGCAAAAGCTTTTTCTATCCTCCGTTCAAAATTACCCTGAAAGAGCTTTTCTTTATCTCTAATAAATAGCGGAATATAACCATTCTGTTGATAAATTAGGACCATCTTCTTTACAAGGGTAGTCTTTCCTGATTGGTCGGCCCCCATAATAATGATTTTAGAATGCTGAACAGATGATTCAAACAAAATCTTTCCATCAATCAAGTCATCTTCATATTCATCTTTGGTCTGTTTCGTTGTATCGACCTTTTTGAGTTTTGGACAAACAAAAACATCCTCCAATACGACATTTTTCTTTCGAGGATGAGCATTAGTTAAAGGATCAGCGGAGTGTAAATAATCTTCAAATTCTTCACTCATCTGCATTGATTTGATTTTCTTGATTGTCTCAACAACCTTCTTTACACCATTATGAACATCCATTGAGGCTTTTTCTTGGCTTTCCCAATAACTAGATTTTATTGCGTAACCATCAGTCGGTAGCGCAAGCAGTTTCTTCAGGAACGGATCATCTTGCCAAGGACTATCACCCACAATTATTGGAATTACCACCAGCCCCTTTTCTTTTCTCAATTTTTCAGCAATTTCTTTTTCCTTAATACATGATTCAGATGCCAAGTATGCAGTAGAAAGAAAGAGACATATAATATCGGACTCGTCCATCATTTTTGGAATATCTTCATTCCAAAAATCAGATCCTGCTTTTATATCTCTGTCCCATAGAATTTCAACCTCTTTGACTCTTTCCATAGGAGCAAATGTATCAACGACATTTTTTACAGTTGTGCCATCGCTATGTGTATAACTTATAAATATCTTTACCGACATAAATCCTCTCTTACTGACCTGTTTTTTTAACCAATTACTTATTCATACCACATATTATAACCCAAGACTACATTCCCTGTACCAGAATTTGCATAACGCTTTATCCTAATTTTCAAGTCACTATTGGAATTCGCATAGAAATCAACAACTTCGAACGGGTTCTTTGCACTAATTGAATACGCAAGTGTTGCACTACCTTGCATTACATACAAATCAATATCCTGAGATATATTGTTATTCGATAAAACATAATATCCAGGAACCAACCAAGCAATCGCTATTCGATACCTTTTCCCTTGTACAATATTTGATTCGGTAAAAACAATAGAATCACCCGTAAAGCAACATGAATTAGTGCCACGCCAATATCTAGAGCGAGTATTCCAGCCAAGATCCTCATACAATGGAATCCCATGTGCAGCGATACTTGAATTGTCCAAATCATGAGAGGTCGCATTCCCAATCATTTTTGTACTCCCCGTAATCATCAACGCTTTTGCCATCTCTGGATGATGTTTGAAAAAAGGATGCTGGTGAAAAACATCTGCCATAACCCCCGCCGAAAAAGCTGTAGCAGCGCTCGTCCCTTGCACTGTTCCATTATATGTTTCGCCATTATCATCAACAAAATTGGCGTCATTCGGAAAAGAGAAGTAATCGTATGTTGCAATTTCAGGTTTCTGATGCCCTATTTGAGGATTTTTCCATCTAGATGCCGTTTCATAGTTATTTGTAAAAGGGTAAACTCCCCCAACCGTAATGGCGTTAAATGCTTTCCCTGGTGTTGTTACATAAAATGACCCGCTAGACGAAAGCTGATTCCCAGCAGCAACAAAAGACGTTATATCGTTTAAATAAATGAAATTGTCCAAAAGCATATCTCTTGCATCATATGAAGGATCATCCGTTACAGAGTAAGAATGAAATCCAATTTCCACTTGTGGATTGAGAGAAGAAATATTTGGATTTTCCTCTCTTTGATACTGGTATAATACAGCATTAGGGGCCGTTGTCTGAAAAATACGAACCATAGACGTAGCATGTTTTGTTATTCCATCTACGCATGCCGAATTTTGAACAAAATTCGCAGTATTTATTATTGATGTTTTAGGACACCCTTTTTCCGCCATATAAACACCAATGCCACTTCCATTATAACCATTGGCAAAAGCCCATGTTGAAACTCTCGTTGTATCAAGAATCTGCGTGTAAACCGCAGCATCCTCCGCCTCCATAATTTCACTAATATAAACAGGTTCTGAACCATTTAACAATGCATTTATTTCTTCCGCCGTAAGCGACGCTTTATACCCAAATGAAAAAAATGGAGCATTACTTTCTACGCTATTAAAATAGTCCGTTTCAGAGATTGATTCTCCATTTAACCAGTATTGGGCCGTTCCATTTTCATACCGATATTCAGCAAAAATTGTCCGACCATCTTTTTCAGGAATATTCAAATACAGGACAAAAACATCCATCTTTACTTGCCGCAAGATTTGCATCACAGAATTTATGTAACCATTTTGTTTAGACTTTCTTCCTAAGATATCGAAACTAATACCTGAAGAATTGCTCATAATTTTCAATCTACTCGAAGACTCTAAAAATTCCATAACCTTTGGAGAAACCGAGCTATGGGGCTCATAAGGAGGTAAGTAGGAAACCTTGTCTTCACTTGCTAAAGCCATTATCGAAAGTAGAATTACCGCAAATATTGTTCTCTTCATACTATCTATCCTCCATACATTGTTGTTTCATCTTTTCTACATAGCCATCTAGGACTTCATCTATGGTTTCAGTTAAATGATTCTTGAACAAGGAACAGGTCAAATGAAATTCCTTTTCTGGGAAATCGACATAATGGCGATACAAATTCCATCCCTTGTTCTCGCAGGATTTTTCAAAAGCGGAAAGGTCGCCCTCCCAGCGATTTTCTTCCGGCGCATATGAGTTGTCTAGTTTCTCATGAAAGACAACCCCTTCATCACTTAAGGTAACGAAGAACGTGCGTAAGGAAAGACCTCCCCTTGAAAACGATTCAACAGTACGGACGCCATATTCAGAACGATAAATATTAATACCGCAATAAAAGAATGGTTCCGTTTCTTCATAGGAGAAAACTTCTTCTCCAGCACCATTGAAATTTATTTTATACCAAAAAACAGTCGAATCTATTTCAGGCTTGTCCATACTTGCAGATAACGCATCCGCGAACACCTTGACAGAATCAATATGAACCTCCGCAATCGAGTTCCCATCTACCGTTCCGCCTGCGGTTGAAGTTTCAGAACAAGCCATCAACCACATAGTCGCTATGTTTAACGGCAACAAAGACAAAATCATTACAAGTGTCTTAATTTTCATTTTTATCAGCCTCTATTTTTTCGGTCAGCGGGAAAAGTTGCAGGTTGAGCCGCAATACACGCTCCACCTTGTCGTCGTTAAAGATTATGCTCTGCACCTGTTCGCGGCACTTGCGCAGCACCTCGACAATCTTGCCGAAGGCATCGTCCGAAACGCCCATGGTAATGCCCGAGACAAAGCGCTCGTCTGCCGGGACGCTGTCAAGGGTTTCGGCGGCAAACTGCGCCATCTGCCTATTCATGGAGCGGACCGCCAGCGCCATCGACTGCGTATCGCCGGCCAGCAACTTGTCCGTCTGCTCGTATGCCCCCGGACCCGTCTTCTTGAGGAGCCCCGCCTCCACCTGAAAATCGATGGAATCCTTTACCTCCTTCGCCGAGACCTCGTGGAGGCACTTCTGCGCGATTTCCTTCGGCATGGCCCCCGGCATGGCCGGCGCGAGTTCACGCACCACCGGGTGCACCCAGGAATCATAGTACTTGTAGGCATCGGTGCCGACATGCGCCACCCTGTTCGCGCTCGCGATGCTCTCCATCTCGGCAAAGGCGTAGCGCCGCTTCTCGTCGGTCTTGGCCTGGGCGTACTGGACCATGTTGAAAAAGTAGTCGCGCTCAATACCGACAAACCCGAAAGCATCGGCCACCTTGACGGTCGCCTTTTTCCCGAGGTTCGCCTTACCCTCGCAAACCTGCTTCAGGAACACGGGCGAGGTAAACCCCGCCATCCTGGAAAAGTCGCGCCAGGAGAAAACGGATGTCCGCTTTTTCCAGTCATAATAATCCTGCAAAAAGCACCTATAATCTTGATATTGCAAAATGGAGTTCATAGTTCAAATCTAAACTCCACGCTTTCGCTAGTCAACAATTTTTAATACGAAAAGTGTTTTTTTTTTACAAAAAGGCGATTTTTTGTTCAATTTCAGCAAATCTCAAAAATTTGGATACGCTTTGGATACAGGAAAGGCCGAGCGCCCCTATCAAATCAAGACAGAATACTAGCAACGGGGCAAGAAAAATCCCTTGATGCAATTCATATTACGGATACACACCTGGATATGGTTCTTCCTGCGTATCTCCGTACCCTTGTATGCTACATCGCCTTCGTAGAAGGCCCCACGAACCGAATCGTACTTAACTGGGTCTTCGGACTGTTCACATATTTTAAGAAAATACTCAATCACAGCGCAATCAAGTTTATGCAGGCCATCCTTGTTTTCCAACTTGTCGCCCTTGAGGTCAGCTTCAAACGACTTAAATCCTTCACTTAACAGGTCTATAAAGTGGGAATCCGTCAAATCAAGGCAATTCCCCAACGTATAAACAACGCCTATTACAAAGGGATCCTTAAGAGGCTTCGGCTTATGCCCCCTCGCCCAATCCCATGCGCGTTCCTGATTGTTTTCCCAAACATAAAAGCCCTCACCCAACCACTCATGATTGGTAGAACTCGTTTTTACGTGTTTTGGATTGTTGACCAGATTTATTCCGTTCGCTTTCTCGCAGCCATGAAAGCCAATATAGAGATTTGGACGCTCCAAATACAAATTTTGCATGAACCCCTCCAGCAAAAATTATTTTTTTATTTATTTCGCCACAGACGGGCGATAAATCTTGCTCAATTTGCCGGACTTGGTTATAATGCCGGCTTTCAAAAGACGCTGGCGCGCGGCTTCTGGTGAGCGGTCTAGCGACCTAATAGCCTTAAGCGATCTTTCAATGATGTTCTCGGTCATATAAACCTCCGTCACGCTAAATATACAATTTTTTTTAGCGATAGGGTAGTGACCCTCATGGCAAAATGGCACAAAACGCCGTTTTTCGCTAAAACCGCCTAATACAGCGCGATTACGCCGAAGCGGAACTTCTGCCAGCCGCCATTGCCCAGAAAATCCTCGGGCGTGTATTCGGCATAGAAGCCGACGGGGCTTTTCATCTTTACAAAGATGTTTACGCCAAGCGTCGTCACGTTCTTGCGAATGGCATACGCGGGCATGTTCTCTTCATTGAAAGAGAGGATATCAACAAATATAAGGTCGTCTTCCGAAGAGCCGCCATCATTCATGGCCATCCTCTCGTAGTTCATATAGGCGCCAAGGGAAATACTTTCCCCGAGATCGAACATGACGCCACCGCCAAAGTTGTACAGGATGAAAAAATCAAAACGGCCAAGGGAATTGTCCGGCTCGGGTTCCAAATCGCTATCCTGGCGGTTGGGGTAGAAGCCCCCGACAAACGACGCGCCCGCACCCAGGTAGAGCGGGCCCAGCCATTGCACAAAAACAGGGCGGATGCCGACATCCATCGGGATAGAAACCGGGAGCGAGAGGAAAAGGCCGCCCTTCTGGCCCAGCACGGAATAGTCCATCGAGACAAGGCTCACCTTAAAGTTCTCCGTAAAGCCATGCACGTGCATGTCGCTATGCGGGGCTTCTATAGTGTGGTCCGTACCCGCGAAAGTCGTGCCCACCTCCATAAAGCGGAATGTCTTTTCTGCCGTGGAATACCGGAGCGAGGCAGCCTCGCCCACCATGTTACCCGAAGAGGTAAC